>OJJH01000153.1_pt1 | contig 32252 bp, 27 predicted proteins | sample 1596251 | NCBI WGS metagenome assembly OJJH01 (sample SAMEA4350153, study PRJEB24818) | metagenome | biome: human; feature: gut; material: faeces | place: Denmark | collected 2013-09
TCATCAAACGTGGTGGAACTGCCACCGTTGACAAAATAGATGTAGTACCTAACGGTTGGGGTACTCCGCTGGAAGTGTTTGAGCACGTTTACCAACACGAATGCCATGTCTCTGCATTGATAGACAAGCTGGTTGACGTAGCTGCTGCTGAAAAAGATAAAGCAACCCAAGACTTCCTGTGGGGATTCGTTCGCGAACAAGTAGAAGAAGAAGCTACTGCACAAGGAATCGTTGATAAAATCAAGAAAGCCGGTGATACTGGTATCTTCTTTGTTGACTCACAACTGGGACAACGTTGATAATAGTCTGAGAATATATTTATACTATATGATGAGAAAGCTGTCCGGATTTGTTCCGGGCGGCTTTTTTTTATTTTTTATTTTTCCCTTTCTCCATTGTTCCCAGATAAATCTCCAGTGAACGGGTAGAAATCTGTATCTCCCGGAAAGATACGCCGAGAGAAGCGATGAGTAGCAACAAAGCCACCCCGAATACATAGGCAGAGAGCTGTTGCAATCCGATATAGATGAAAAACATACTGACCACGCAAAGGAACAAGCTGGCAATCCCCAGCCCCTGCATGGTGCGGGTAAGGTTCAGACGTTTCCGTAAATTCTCGATTTGCGCTACGGTAATATCCGTGGGATTCTCCATGTAACGGTCGCGCAGTTGGCGTACGAGCTGTGCATACGATAAGAAACGATTGGTATAAGCCAATAAAATCAGTGAGACTGCCGAGAAAAGCAGGGTAGGAGTGGTGAGAGTCAGTTCTTCCATATATAAATTAAAAATCTTCCGTTGTTATTGCCGCAATCTTATGCTTGCTATAATAACAACGGAAGAAAAGAAAATGTTTTATTTAAGTACGCCGAGTTCTTTACCTACTTTGATAAAGGCAGCGATACACTTGTCGAGATGCTCCTTCTCGTGTCCTGCGGAAATCTGTACACGGATACGTGCCTGGTCTTTCGGAACCACCGGATAATAGAATCCGGTCACATAGATACCCTCTTCCTGCATGCGTGCTGCATAAATCTGAGACAATTTCGCGTCATACAGCATCACAGCGCAGATAGCACTCTGGGTCGGTTTGATATCAAATCCCGCAGCCGTCATCTTGTCGCGGAAATAATTAACATTCTCAACGAGCTTGTCGTGCAGCGTATTGCTCTCTTTCAGCATCTTGAATACCTCAAGGCTTGCACCGATAATGCCCGGAGCCAGTGAGTTGGAGAACAGATACGGACGGCTCCGCTGGCGCAGCAGATCGATAATCTCCTTGCGGCCGGTGGTGAATCCGCCCAGCGCACCGCCGAAGGCCTTGCCCAGTGTGCCTGTATATATATCCACACGTCCGTGCGTCTTATATAGTTCGCTTACGCCATGTCCCGTAGCACCTACCACACCCGCAGAGTGAGACTCGTCTACCATAACCAGTGCATCATACTTCTCGGCAAGGTCGCAAATCTGGTCCATCGGAGCGACGTTGCCGTCCATGGAGAATACCCCGTCGGTAACGATAATGCGGAAACGTTGAGCTTGTGCTTCTTGCAGACATTTTTCCAGTTCGTTCATGTCAGCGTTGGCATAGCGGTAACGTTTGGCTTTGCAAAGGCGTACACCATCGATAATAGAAGCATGGTTCAAAGAATCCGAGATGATGGCATCCTGATCCGAGAAAAGTGGTTCGAATACACCACCGTTTGCATCGAAGCAGGCAGCATATAGAATCGTGTCTTCTGTTTGGAAATAGTCAGAGATAGCGGCTTCCAGTTCCTTGTGTATATCTTGTGTTCCACAGATGAAGCGTACGGACGACATACCGTATCCGCGTTGGTTCATCATTTCCTGGGAAGCTTTAATCAGTCGGGGGTGATTGGATAGTCCCAGGTAGTTGTTGGCGCAGAAGTTCAGCACTTCTTTACCTTTTACAGTGATGGCAGCTTGCTGCGCACTTTCGATCAGTCGTTCTTCTTTATAAAGACCGGCTTCCTTGATTTCAGCCAATGTCTGGCTGAGGAAATCTTTCATTTTACCGTACATAGTGTTTGAGTAATTAAGTTCGATTACAAAGGACACAATTTTTCTTGGAATAACAATGTCTTTTTGATTAAAATCTGAAAAAAAAGTGCTTACTTTGTGCGCTATTTAGCTTAATAATTTAAGTACGAAGAAAAAATGAAACACATTTTGATTATTGGAGCCACCGGACAGATTGGCTCCGAACTAACGATGGAGCTACGTAAACGTTACGGAAATGCAAATGTAGTAGCTGGTTACATCCCGGGTGCAGAACCTAAAGGAGAGTTGAAAGAGTCAGGCCCGTCAGCTATTGCAGATGTGACGGATGCAGAAGCGATAGCTTCTGTGGTGAAGGAGTATCAGATTGATACGATTTATAATCTTGCCGCGCTGTTGTCGGTCGTGGCAGAGTCGAAGCCCAAGTTGGCTTGGAAAATAGGTATCGACGGATTGTGGAACGTATTGGAAGTGGCACGCGAACAAGGATGCGCAGTGTTTACTCCCAGTTCTATCGGCTCGTTCGGTGCAACTACGCCGCACACACAAACACCGCAGGATACTATCCAGCGTCCTCGTACGATGTATGGAGTCACCAAAGTAACCACCGAGTTGCTGAGCGACTATTATTTTAACAAATATGGTGTCGACACGCGCGCAGTCCGTTTTCCGGGCATTATCTCGAACGTGACACCTCCGGGTGGCGGAACCACCGACTATGCTGTCGACATTTATTATTCGGCAGTGAAAGGAGAAAAATTCGTGTGCCCCATCAAACAAGGCACCCTGATGGATATGATGTATATGCCGGACGCGCTGAACGCAGCCATTACGCTGATGGAAGCCGACCCGGCAAAATTGATACATCGCAATGCTTTCAATATCGCCTCTATGAGTTTCGACCCGGAGACGATTTATCAGGCAATCAAGAAGCACGTGCCGCAATTCGAGATGGTTTATGACATAGACCCCTTGAAGCAGCGCATCGCTGATAGCTGGCCCGATAGCCTGGACGACACTTGTGCTCGTGAAGAGTGGGGGTGGAAGCCGGCCTACAATTTGGAAAGCATGACGGTGGATATGCTTGAAAAGTTAAGAGAGAAATTGAAATAATGAAAAAACTAATTGCAGGGGTCATATTGCTCAGTATGCTGAGTTCTTGTAACAACAAGAAATCCAAGATTGACCCCTTCGCATCTATTACTCAAGAAGTGGATTCAATCCGTCATCAGACTGATTCTATCCCCGAAGATAAATTGCCGGAAGATCCGCAGCCTATACAGGCTGACGAATCTTTCGACGATTTTGTCTATAATTTTGCTTCCGATGATGCCTTGCAGCGTCAGCGTGTGAAATTTCCGTTGCCCTACTACAATGGAGACGAGAAGTCGAATATCGACGAACGCCACTGGAAGCATGACAACTTGTTCACCAAACAGCACTATTATACGCTCCTGTTTGATAGAGAAGAAGATATGGACTTGGTAGGAGACACCTCGCTCACATCCGTACAGGTAGAATGGATATTCGTCAAGACACGGATGATGAAGAGGTATTATTTTGAGCGTATCAAAGGAGCGTGGATACTGGAAGCAATCAATCTGTGTCCTATCGAACGGAATGACAAGGAGAACTTTGTAGAGTTCTTCGGGCGTTTTGCCACCGACAGTCTCTTTCAGAGTCAGCGTGTGAGCGACCCGTTGGCTTTCGTCACCAGTGACCCCGATGATGACTTTTCCATTCTGGAGACGAGCCTCGATGTCAACCAGTGGTTCGCCTTCAAGCCCGAACTGCCTTCCGAGCGTCTCTCCAATATCAATTACGGACAGCGGAATGATGACAATTCCAATATGAAAATCCTTGCCTTGAAAGGTATAGGCAACGGCTTCTCCAACATCCTTTATTTCCGCCGGAAAGCCGGAGAATGGGAGCTGTATAAGTTTGAAGATACAAGTATATAACCCTAAAACAGTATAGATGATGTATTCTCTTTTGTCTTACAATACATTCGGCATTGATGTCAGTGCCGCCCGTTTTTTAGAATATACTTCAGTAGAAGAATTGCAACAACAGATTGCTCAAGGTGCCGTTACGACACCTTTTTTGCATATAGGTGGCGGCAGTAACCTGCTGTTTACCAAAGACTATGACGGGTTGATACTCCATTCTCGCATCGAAGGAATCGAAGTGACGGAAGAAGATTCGCGCTTCGTGTCCGTGCGGGTGGGTGCAGGCGTTGTATGGGATGACTTTGTGGCATACTGCGTGGCACACGGATGGTACGGCGCGGAAAATCTCTCCTTGATTCCCGGTGAAGTGGGAGCAAGTGCCGTGCAGAACATCGGAGCCTACGGTGTCGAGGCGAAAGACCTGATAACCGCTGTGGAGACAGTGAACATTCGGGGTGAGGAGCGCGTTTATTCCGTAGAAGAATGTCGGTACGCCTATCGCGACAGTATCTTCAAGCGCCCTGAGAATAAGTCGGTCTTTGTCACCCACGTGCGTTTCCGGCTTGGCAAAGAGGAACATTACACACTCGACTACGGAACCATCCGTCAGGAGCTTGACAAATACCCTGCACTGACGTTGCCGGTAGTCCGGAAAGTAATCATTGACATCCGCGAAAGCAAGTTGCCCGACCCGAAGGTAATGGGAAATGCAGGCAGCTTCTTTATGAACCCCATCGTCCCTAAAGAAAAACTGCTGGCCTTGCAACAGGAATATCCGAGGATGCCCTATTATGAACTGCCTGACGGGCGGGTGAAAATCCCCGCGGGATGGATGATAGACCAATGCGGATGGAAAGGAAAAGCCTTGGGCCCCGCGGCAGTGCACGATAAGCAGGCGCTTGTCCTGGTGAACCGGGGTGGGGCGGAAGGTAGTGACATTATTGCGCTTTCGGATGCTGTGAGGGCTGCCGTGCGTGAGAAGTTCGGCATAGACATTCATCCTGAAGTAAATTTTGTGTGACAAGAGAAATGAAAGTAATAATTTTAGGAAGTGGAACATCGACAGGAGTGCCCCAGATTGGCTGTACGTGTGCGGTCTGTACTTCTGCCGCCCCGAAAGATAATCGCTTGCGTACGTCTGCTATCGTAGAGACAGACGACGCACGGATACTGATAGACTGCGGTCCCGATTTCCGGGAACAAGTATTGCATCTCCCTTACGAACGGATAGACGGCGTGCTCATCACGCATGAGCACTACGACCACGTAGGCGGACTGGATGATTTGCGTCCCTTCTGTCGCTTCGGTTCCGTGCCGATTTATGCCGAAGAATATGTAGCGGAAGCATTGCGCCTGCGCATGCCCTACTGTTTCGTAGACCACCGTTATCCCGGCGTGCCCGACATCCCTTTGCAGGAAATAGAGCCGGGACAGAGCTTTTTTATTAACCATACGGAAATACTTCCCCTGCGCGTCATGCACGGACGCTTGCCGATTCTAGGCTACCGCATCGGGAAACTGGGCTATATCACCGATATGCTGACCATGCCCGAAGAATCTTTTGAACAATTGGCGGGGATAGATGTTTTGATAGTGAATGCACTACGGATTGCCCCGCATCCCACGCATCAGAGCTTGGAGGAAGCGTTGGCAGTCGCGCGGCGTATTCAGGCAAAGAAAACCTACTTTATACATATGAGCCATGACATGGGCTTGCATGCCGAGGTTGAACGGGAGCTCCCGGAGGATATTCACCTGGCATATGACGGATTGGAAATCCATCTCTGATTGTCGGTGAAATATTTAGCAAAAGTTTTGTTTTCTTTGTAGAATTTATTATTTTTGCACCTAACCGATAAACAGCGAATATTATGAAACTTCGTACGATAGTGAAAATAGCGGTCACTTCTTCTGTTGTACTCTTGTGCGCAGGTTTCGCCCTATACTCTTTTTTCAGACTGTCGGCAGCCGAAGGGCAGAAGGATTTCAACCTCTACGAACTGGTGCCGACCACCGCTTCCGCAGTATTTGCAACTGATGACGTGCTCGAGTTTGTCACCGAGATAGACGGTTTGACGTGTAGCAAGAATCACCAATACCTACACGTCTCCAAACTTTTCTCTTACCTGAAACAGTCGCTCTATGCGCTTTCGGAAGACAGTCCCCACGGCTTGAGCCGGCAAATGAATCAAATGTTGATTAGCTTCCACGAACCGGATAATGACCGTAATCAAGTGCTTTATTGCCGTTTGGGAAATGGAGACAGGGAATTGATTGACAGATTCACGCAGAAATACATCTCGTCGCTCTATCCACCGAAGAAATTCGACTACAAAGGAGAGGAAATAATGATTTACCCCCTGTCGGACGGCGATTTCCTTGCCTGCTACCTGACACCCGATTTCATGGCGTTGAGTTTCCAAAAGAAATTGGTGGAAGACGTTATTGATGTCTATAAGAAAGGCGGTTCGCTGGCGGACGACCCTACGTTCACGGGAGTGCTTGCTCCGAAGAAAAGTACGGCTGCCGCCACTATATACACCCGTGTGAACGGCATGATGGGATGGACGGAGTTCGATATGAAGATGAAGGACGATTTTATCTATTTTACAGGAGTCAGCCATGCCGCGGATACCTGCTTTAACTTTATCAACCTGCTCCGCCAACAGGAATCCGTGAAAGGATTTCCGGGTGAAGTATTGCCTTCTACCGCTTTTTATTTCAGCAGACAAAGCATCACGGACTGGACGTCCTTGCTCTCTTACGGAGACATGCAGGCATATGCGACCGCAGGCCGTACTGCCGAGATGCAGGAAGGAAACCGGGAATTGTCGCGCTATCTGATGGAGAATACCGGACACGATTTGGTGGCCTGCCTGTTTCAGCGTGAAGACACGTTGCAGGGTGCGGCGGCTGTTCTGAGCCTGTCTGTGCTGGACGTGACGGAAGCAGAACGGATGCTGCGCTCACTTGTCAACACTGCTCCTGCCGAAGAAGGGGCGAAGATGCCCCGTATAACTTTTTGTTATACTGCCAATAAGGCATACCCCGTCTACCGCTTGCCTCAAACAACGTTGTTTACGCAACTAACTACCTTTGTGGAACCGACACCGCATATGTATGCCGTATTCTATGGCGGGCGTCTATTGCTGGCTCCCGATGAAGACAGCCTGTCGCGCTACATACGCCAGTTGGATAAAGGCGACGTGCTTGATGGAGCGATAGCGTACCGGGCAGGAATGGATAGCCTCTCCGATTCTTATCATTTCATGCTGATGGCAGACTTCGACCACCTGTTCCATCAGGCGGAAAAACAAGTCCATTTCGTGCCGGATTTCTTCCTGCGCAACTCCGGCTTTTTTCGCAATTTTATACTTTTTGCCCAGTTTACCTGTGCTGATGGAGTGGTGTATCCCAATATCGTTTTGCGGTATAAAACCGAGTAAAATCCTGCTCGGAAATCTCATCCGACAGTTTTTTTTCTATGTGGCAGAAGGGGGCGTTTCAACTAAGAATTACCGGATTTGAAAAGTAGAAAACCCAATGAAAACCCAATGGAATATCTACGGAAAACCTACAAAAAACTAGTCGAAAAGTATGCCTCTTTTTTTGCATCAAAAAAACTTCTGAAACGCCTTCTGGCAGGGCGTAAAAACCCAACCATAACCCAAGAGAAGAGAAGAGAGTAGAAAAGAATATAAAAAACAGAAAGAAAAAGAAAGAGAAAAAACTGCTGCTGTTGCTGATGGGATTCTGAGAAAAGGAGAAGTGCTGTGGTTGATGTTGCCTGGTTCCTTCCGTAACCCGTGGGCAGATTTTTCCCGTCCCGCAGCAGACTGCCGTTCATCCCTGGGATGAAGCCTGTTCAGCCCGCGGCGGAATCTTTACAAAGTGTGGGCGTAAAAAAAACTCCCGGCAAGAATCATTCTCACCGGGAGTTTTTTTATCTGTATCGTTAAGCGGAATACTTTTCGGCTTAGATTAGAATGGCAGGTCGTCTTTTGCATCGCCCGGTGTGAAGTCCGGAGTAGCTGACGGAGCCGGCGGTGGAACGGGAGCACCCGGAGCCATCGGAGCACCTGCGCCGACACGTTCAACTTTCCATGCACGGATACTGTTGAACCAACGGTCTTGCCACTGGCGGGCATCAACGTCGAACGATACGGTCAGTTCTTCGCCCATCTGAATGTTGAACTGCTCGATTTTGTCCGCACCGAATACATCGAAGCACATTTTGCGCGGATATTGGTCGTGGTTTTCGATAACGAACTCTTGTGATTTCCACTCGTTGCCGCTAGTCTTTGAAACTCCGCCTCTCGGGGGGAGTATAGCGATAATTTTTCCTGTAAATTCCATTGCGATTAATTTAAATTCTGCGGCGAAGTTACGATTTTTTAGGAATATCCCTCACACAAACTCTGTTTTTTCTTTTGTTTTGTTGGGTGGCACGAATCTTTTTTCGTAACTTTGTGCGATAGAACATTTAAAACTTAAATACACGAAAATATATGAAATTTATCGTTTCAAGTACTGCTCTTTCCAGCCATTTACAGGCCATCAGCCGTGTGATTAATTCAAAAAATGCGCTGCCAATTCTCGATTGTTTCCTCTTCGAACTGGAAGACGGAACATTGTCTGTGACTGTATCCGACAGCGAAACAACGATGGTGACTACCGTTGAAGTGAATGGCGATACAAACGGGCGTTTTGCCGTAGTAGCGAAAACATTGCTTGATGCACTGAAAGAAATACCGGAACAACCGTTGACATTTGACATCAATCCGGAGAATTACGAAATCACAGTGCAGTACCAGAACGGAAAATACAGCCTGATGGGGCAGAACGCGGATGAATTTCCGCAGTCGGCCACGCTGGGCGACAATGCAGTCCGCGTAGAAATGGATGCGGAGGTATTGCTGGGTGGTATCAACCGTTCCGTATTTGCCACTGCCGACGACGAACTTCGTCCCGTGATGAACGGTATTTATTTCGATATTACAACAGAAGACATCACCATGGTGGCTTCGGACGGTCATAAACTGGTGCGTTGCAAGACGTTGGCAGCCAAAGGCAACGAACGCGCAGCCTTCATCCTGCCGAAGAAACCAGCTACACTGTTGAAGAACCTGCTGCCGAAAGAACAGGGAACCGTGATTATTGAGTTTGACGAACGCAACGCCGTATTCATGCTTGAACAATACCGCATGGTGTGCCGTCTCATCGAAGGGCGTTATCCGAACTACAACTCGGTAATCCCTCAAAACAACCCTCACAAGGTGACCGTAGACCGCCAGCAGTTGGTAGGTGCCCTACGCCGTGTATCTATTTTCTCGTCGCAAGCGAGCAGTTTGATTAAGCTCCGTATGCAGGAAAACCAGATTGTGATTTCCGCACAGGACATCGACTTCTCCACTTCTGCCGAAGAAACACAGGTATGCCAGTATGCAGGTACCCCAATGAGCATCGGTTTCAAGTCTACTTTCCTGATTGATATCCTGAATAATATCTCGGCTGACGAGGTGGTTATCGAATTGGCAGACCCGTCACGTGCCGGAGTTATCATCCCTGTCGAACAGGAAGAGAACGAAGACCTGTTGATGCTACTGATGCCTATGATGCTGAACGATTAATTAAATTTTACCATACGGTTGGACAGATTCACACAGATGAGATTTTCCTTGAGAGAATTTGAGTCTGTGTGAATCTGTTTAATCTGAGGTGATTATAAAATAACAAGAAATGAAATTAAACCTGAAAAACCCCATCGTCTTTTTCGATCTTGAGACGACCGGAACCAATATCAACACAGACCGCATTGTTGAAATCTGTTATTTGAAAGTGTACCCGAACGGGAACGAGGAGGCGAAAACGCTGCGTATCAATCCCGAAATGCACATACCGGAAGCGTCTTCCGCCGTGCATGGCATTTATGATGCGGATGTAGCCGACTGTCCTACTTTCAAAGAAGTGGCAAAGAACATTGCCCGTGATATCGAGGGCTGTGACTTGGCTGGATTCAACTCCAACCGTTTTGATATTCCGGTTTTGGCGGAAGAGTTTCTGCGTGCCGGAGTAGATATCGACATGACGAAGCGGAAATTTGTAGACGTACAGGTGATTTTCCACAAAATGGAGCAACGTACCCTGTCTGCCGCCTACAAGTTCTATTGCGAAAAGAATTTGGAGGATGCGCATACCGCAGAAGCGGATACACGGGCTACCTACGAAGTGTTGAAGGCGCAACTTGACCGTTATCCCGACCTTGAGAATGATATTGCATATCTGGCAGATTACTCCAGTTACAGTAAGAATGTGGACTTTGCAGGACGCATGGTGTATGATGATAATGGGGTGGAAGTGTTTAACTTCGGAAAATACAAAGGAATGTCCGTAGCCGAGGTTCTGAAGAAAGATCCCGGATATTACAGTTGGATTTTGAACAGCGATTTCACGCTGAACACTAAGGCGGTATTGACCAAAATCCGTCTGCGTGAAATGAGTAATTTGATTACAAAATAATGCTAAAAGGAAAAAAGATAATTCTTGGAATTACCGGCAGTATTGCCGCGTACAAGGCTTGCTATATTATCCGCGGACTCATTAAGCAAGGGGCGGAAGTGCAAGTCGTAATTACTCCGGCGGGAAAAGAATTTATTACTCCCATCACTCTTTCGGCTTTGACCAGCAAACCGGTCATCAGCGAGTTTTTTGCCCAGCGTGACGGTACGTGGAACAGTCATGTTGACCTCGGCTTGTGGGCGGATGCCATGCTGATTGCGCCCGCCACCGCTTCTACCATCGGCAAGATGGCGAACGGAATAGCCGACAATATGCTGATAACCACTTATCTTTCGGCTAAAGCTCCCGTATTCGTAGCTCCTGCCATGGACTTGGATATGTATGCCCATCCTTCCACTCAGAAGAACTTGGATATACTGCGCTCGTTCGGCAATCATATTATCGAACCGGGAACGGGAGAGCTTGCCAGCCATCTGGTAGGGAAGGGACGTATGGAGGAGCCGGAAGTCATTATCCGCACATTAGACGAGTTTTTCTCGGCAAGCGGTGAGTTGCAAGGACGAAAGATTATGATAACAGCCGGACCGACTTACGAAAAGATAGACCCTGTCCGTTTTATCGGTAATTACTCTTCGGGAAAGATGGGATTTGCCCTGGCGGAAGAATGTGCCCGCCGTGGTGCGGAAGTTACGCTGATTGCGGGGCCTGTGCAACTGGAGACGAAACACTCCCGTATCTGCCGTGTCGATGTGGAATCTGCGGAGGAAATGTATGCCACTTCGCAAGCCTGTTTTGCTGATGCCGACGCAGCAATTCTCTGTGCGGCAGTAGCCGATTATCGTCCGGAGACAGTGGCCGGCAGGAAGATAAAGCGGGAGAAGGAAGAAGAACTGACACTGCATCTTCGGGCAACGAAGGACATTGCAGCCGCTCTGGGAGCCACGAAAAGAAAAGGACAGGTGTTGGTAGGCTTTGCCCTCGAAACCAATGACGAGCAGCAGAATGCCGAAGGCAAGCTGGAACGCAAGAACTTCGACTTTATCGTGCTCAATTCATTGAATGACGCAGGGGCCGGTTTTCGCTACGATACCAATAAAATCAGTATCATCGACCGGAAAGGCCGGACGGATTATCCGCTGAAACCGAAAACGGAAGTGGCGCAAGATATTGTCGACCGTCTGGCTGATGGATTGGAACTCTCAACTCTTAACTCTTAACTCTCAATTTATTCCAATGTTACGTTCGCTATACATTCAGAATTACGCATTGATAGAGAAGCTGGATATCGGTTTCGAGACAGGCTTCTCTGTTATAACAGGTGAAACGGGAGCCGGAAAATCAATCATTCTGGGAGCTATCGGACTGCTGCTGGGGCAGCGTGCTGATGTGAAGGCCATTCGTCGTGGAGCTTCCAAATGTATAATAGAGGCTCGTTTTGATATATCGGGCTACGGTATGCGCCCATTTTTTGAAGATAATGAACTGGAGTATGACGAGGAGTGCATTTTGCGTCGCGAAGTGCATGCGTCCGGTAAGAGCCGGGCATTCATCAATGATACTCCCGCTTCGCTGGCACAGGTTAAGGAACTGGGCGAACTGTTGATTGACGTACATTCACAGCATCAGAATCTGTTGCTCAATAAAGAAGGTTTCCAGTTGAATGTGCTTGATATCCTGGCACATAATGATGCTGCGTTGGAGAAATACCATGCCCGTTATGCCGAATGGAAGCAGACTGAGCGCGAATTGGCGGAGTTGGTGACATTGGCGGAGAAAAGCCGTGCGGATGAAGACTATATCCGTTTCCAACTGGAGCAGCTCGAAGAAGCAGACCTTTCCGAAGGCGAGCAGGAAGAGCTGGAACAGGAAGCCGAAATGTTGAGTCATGCGGAAGAAATCAAGGCGGGGCTTTATCGGGTGGAACAGTCTTTTGTTTCCGATGAAGGTGGTTTACTTTCTTATTTGAAGGATAGCCTGAACACGCTGAACAGTCTGCAAAGGGTGTATCAGCCTGCCAAGGAACTTACCGAACGGATGGAAAGTGCTTATATCGAATTGAAAGATATTTCGCACGAGGTCTCTTCGCAAAGCGATTCCGTAGAGTTCAACCCTATGCGGCTCGATGAAGTAAATGAGCGGTTGAACCTGATTTATTCCCTGCAGCAGAAACATCGCGTGCAGACACTCGACGAACTGATAGCGTTGACGGAAGAGTATCGTAACAAACTATCCGCTATCACTTCTTATGATGACCGTATTGCCGAATTGACCGGTTGCAAGGAAGAGCTGTACAAACAAGTGAAACAGCAGGCGGAACTGCTCACCAAAGCCCGTACGAAGGCTGCCCGTGAGGTGGAAAAGCAACTGGCTGCCCGGCTGGTTCCGCTGGGAATGCCGAACGTTCGTTTTCAGGTGGAAATGGGACTCAAGAAAGAACCGGGATTGCAAGGGGAAGATACGGTCAATTTCCTGTTCTCCGCCAATAAGAACGGTATGTTGCAGAGTATATCTTCCGTGGCTTCGGGCGGTGAAATAGCCCGCGTCATGCTTTCCATCAAAGCGATGATTGCCGGAGCCGTGAAGTTGCCGACTATCGTATTTGATGAAATTGATACCGGAGTATCCGGTGAGATAGCCGACCGCATGGCGGACATGATGCAGGAGATGGGCGAGCAGAACCGCCAGGTAATCAGCATCACCCACTTGCCGCAAATCGCTGCCCGCGGACGTGCGCATTATAAAGTATATAAGAAAGACAGTGATACGGAAACGAATAGCCATATCCGCCGTCTCACCGATGAAGAACGGGTAGAGGAAATTGCTCATATGTTGAGCGGCGCTACGCTGACCGAAGCCGCTCTCAGTAACGCCAAAGCTCTGTTAAACAGCAAGTAGCGATTAGGGGCAGACAAATAGTTAACTGGTAAATAGTAAAATAGTAAATAACCGCGATGTTAGATAAAAGTGAAATGATTTTCGGCGTTCGTGCCGTGATAGAAGCCATTCAGGCTGGAAAAGAGATTGATAAAATTCTGGTAAAGAAAGACATTCAGAGTGAACTTTCCAAGGAACTTTTTGCAGCTTTGAAAGGTCTGCTGATTCCTGTTCAGCGTGTTCCGGTGGAGCGTATCAACCGTATCACACGGAAGAATCATCAAGGTGTGATTGCTTTCATTTCTTCGGTGACTTATCAGAAGACGGAAGATCTTGTCCCTTTCTTGTTCGAACAGGGTAAGAATCCGTTTTTTGTGATGCTGGACGGGGTGACGGATGTACGTAATTTTGGTGCGATTGCCCGTACTTGCGAGTGTGCCGCCGTAGATGCTGTGATTATTCCTGCCCGTGGCAGTGCGTCGGTGAACGCGGATGCCGTGAAGACTTCCGCAGGGGCGTTGCATACGCTTCCGGTATGTCGTGAACAGAATTTGCGTTCGACGCTGCAATACTTGAAAGACAGCGGTTTTCGTATTGTGGCTGCCACCGAGAAGGGGGATTATGAGTATACGAAAGCGGATTATACAGGACCTTTATGCATCATCATGGGTGCGGAAGATACGGGGGTGTCTTATGAGAACCTGGCGCTCTGCGACGAATGGGTGAAGATACCGATGTTGGGGACAATCGAGTCTCTGAATGTTTCCGTTGCTGCCGGTATCCTGATTTATGAAGCTGTGAAACAAAGAAACAACGACTGATATGAAGAAGATTTTAATCCTGCCTTTGCTGTTTGTCTTTCTGGCACAGGGAAGCATGGCACAAACTCCTAAATGGGTAGAGAAGGCGAAACGCGCTGTCTTCTCTGTGGTGACTTACGACAAGAATGATAAGATGCTGAATACCGGAAACGGATTTTTTGTATCCGAAGACGGGCTGGCTCTGTCCGATTATTCTCTTTTTAAAGGTGCCGAGCGTGCGGTGGTTATCACGGCCGAGGGCAAGCAAATGCCTGTCAGTACCATACTGGGGGCGAATGATATGTATGATGTTATCAAGTTTCGTGTAGCTATTACCGAAAAGAAAGTTCCTGCATTGGTGGTGGCAAAAACAGCGCCGGCAGTGGGGGCTGATGCGTGGATGCTTCCTTATTCTACGCAGAAAAGTATTGCTTGTGTATCGGGGAAGGTGAAAGAGGTTGCCAAGGTGGCTGGCGAATATCATTACTATACGTTGAGCATGCAGATGAAAGACAAGATGGTGAGCTGTCCGGTGATGAACGTGGAAGGTCAGGTGTTCGGTATCGCGCAGAAGTCGTCCGGACTTGACACGGTGACTACCTGCTATGCTGCCGGAGCTGCCTTTGCCATGTCCCAGAAGATTAGCGCTCTTTCTTTGGGGGATGCGGCACTGAAAAGTATCGGTATCCGGAAGGGGTTGCCCGATACGGAAGATCAAGCATTGGTGTACTTGTTCATGGCTTCTTCCAGCCTGTCGGGAGAGGATTACGGTATGTTGCTGGATGATTTTATCCGCCAGTTTCCTGCTAATGTAGATGGGTATCTGCGCCGTGCGAATTATTACATAGCTAAAGGTAAGGACGATCAATCCTGGTTCGATAAAGCCGTTGCCGACTTTAATCAGGCTCTGAAAATAGCGCAGAAGAAGGATGATGTATATTATAATATAGGTAAGCTGATGTATGCTTATCAACTATCGAAACCGGAGAAAACGTATAAAGACTGGACGTATGATACTGCTTTGAAGAATGTCCGTCAGGCGATTGCTATCGACCCGCTGCCTATCTACGTGCAACTGGAAGGGGATATTTTATTTGCCCGGCAGGATTATGCCGGAGCTTTGGCGGCTTATGAAAAAGTAAATGCCAGCAATATGGCTTCTGCCGCCACGTTTTTCAGTACTGCCAAGACGAAGGAGCTGATGAAAGCTGAACCGAAAGAAGTTCTGGCATTGATGGATAGCTGCATCGCCCGTTGCCCGCAACCGATTACCGCCGACTTTGCCCCTTATTTGCTGGAACGTGCACAGATAAATATGAATGCCGGAGAACCGCGAAATGCGATGCTTGATTATGATGCTTATTTTAAAGCTGTCAACGGTCAGGTGAATGATGTATTCTATTATTATCGCGAACAGGCTGCTTTGAAAGCACGCCAATATCAACGTGCATTGGATGATATTGCGAAGGCTGTCGAGTTGAATCCGGCAGACCTGACTTATCAGGCTGAGCATGCTGTGGTAAATCTGCGCGTAGGACGCTATGAAGAGGCTATTCAAATTTTGAATGGTATCCTGAAGGCAGATCCGAAGTATGGTGAAGCCTACCGTTTGCTGGGACTTTGCCAGATACAGTTGAAGAAGACGGACGAGGCTTGCGGAAACTTTAAGAAAGCGAAGGAACTGGGCGATCCGAACGTGGACGAACTGATTAAGAAATACTGCAAGTAGAAGAGGGGAAGTATCGGTGGGGGGCGTTGGTTGTCACTCTGAACTCTGCTGCCACTCTGAGCTCTGCCATCATTGACTCTGTCATTATTAAATTCTGAATAAAACCCCTGCTGACCGTGAAGTTAGCAGGGGTTTCTCATTTGGGGACGTTAATAAAACTCTCTCTCTTTCCTATTTTTCCCCCACTTGTCAAGCTTAGGTTTTAGGTCTTATGATATAGGTCTGATTATCTTTTTTATTTCTTGTCTTTGTAAGGTAAATGCAGAAATTCCCGGAATACTGCATCATCGCGATTCTTTTTTTAGAAAATATTCGAATTTTAATGGGAAACAGTGAGTATTTCTAAAATAGTGACCTATTTTACCTGTAATCTTGTTATATTCAATCCGTCATTTGATGGCTAACCAGATGAGTAATTATTTATTTATGAAGAAAAATCAGTTTACTAATTGTGCAAACGATTACATTGAGCGTTTGCGGAAGGAGGGCCGTTATTCAACGGCGCATGTGTACAAACATGCTATCCGTTCTTTCTCGAAATTTTGCGGGAATCAAAACCTTACTTTCGGTAAGGTGACCCGTGATACGTTGAAGGCGTATAGCAACTATTTGGTGGCTTTGCGTTTGAAGCCTAATACGATTTCTACATATATGCGTATGCTGCGTTGTATCTACAACCGTGGTGTCGACAGTAGGCAGGCTCCTTATATACCCGGCTTGTTTCGGGATGTGTTTACAGGTGTCGATACCCGGCAGAAAAAGGCGATTCCGATACACGAGCTTCATACGCTGCTGAATGAAGATCCGAAGACGGAGAAACTTCGCCATACGCAGGCTGTTGCCAATCTGTTATTCCAGTTCTGCGGTATGCCTTTTGTGGATTTTGCCCATTTGGAAAAGTCTAATATGGAGCAGGGACTTTTGAAGTACAACCGTATGAAAACCGGTACGCCTATGAGCATCGAGATTCTGGATTCGGCGCAGGATGCCATTGCCCGTTTGTGCAATGAATATAGTGTGGCTAATTCCGGCAAAAACGGCTATCTTTTCCGAATATTGAGCGGTGAATATAAGAAAACTGAGGAAAAGGCGTATCGCGAGTATCAGTCGGCTTTGAGACGTTTTAACAATGATTTGAAGTGCCTGTCGAGGCAGTTGAGGATACGCTCGTCCGTAACGTCTTATACGTTACGTCATTCTTGGGCCACCACTGCGAAGTACAGAGGGGTTCCTATCGAAATGATAAGCGAATCGCTGGGGCATAAATCAATCAAAACAACACAAATCTATTTAAAAGGCTTTGAACTGGAAGAGAGAACAAAAGTAAATAAGTTGAATTATTCTTACGTGAAGAGTTTTAAATAAGCTCGGAGTAATGTAGCTAAAGTATTAGGGTTTAGGGACTTCATAGTTCCGTTACTTCTTAGGTAACGGATTTTTATTTGCTACAAAGATAGATAAAAATAATAATAGGAAACAAGCAAAAACTTCTTTTTTTCCTTTTTCTCTTAAATATAACCACATAAAAGTTTCTGAACATGGGGAATAATCCCTTCATGCTCTGTGACTTTCTGTTTCCTAACTTCAAAAAACGTTTGTTTTGAAGATTAGGTATCCATTTCCTTTCTTCCCTCATGTTGCCTTTTTTCCTTTTTATTGTATTTGTATGCGTTCTGGCCGTATATCATCCGTTACCTAAGAAGTAACGGATAAACATGGGGTAAAAAAATATGATTTTCACAAAGGAAAAGTCTATTAGCACCGTGCCCGGTTGTGGGACAGGGGAAGGCGTAGCACACTCAAAACGCTGGTATGTAGCATTGGTTCGTATGCATCACGAGAAGAAGGTAGCCGAGCGTTTGTTTAAGATGGGAATCGAAACTTTCGTTCCTGTCCAGCAAGAGGTGCATCAATGGAGCGACCGTCGTAAAGTTGTCAATACTGTACTGCTTCCGATGATGGTATTCGTTCATGCCGATCCTAAAGAACGTATGGAAGTCCTTTCATATTCTACGGTCAGCCGTTATATGGTGATGCGTGGGGAAAGCACTCCGGCAGTTATTCCCGATGAGCAGATGGCACGTTTCCGTTTCATGCTCGATTATTCCGATGAAGCAGTTTGTATGAACGATTCTCCTTTGGCGCGTGGCGAGAAAGTCCGTGTCATCAAAGGTCCTCTGAGCGGACTTGTTGGCGAACTTGTCACGATAGGAGGCAAGAGTAAAATTGCAGTTCGCTTGAATATGCTTGGTTGTGCTTGCGTGGATATGCCGATCGGTTATGTAGAATCTACAAGAATTACCAATGACAATACAAAAAAACTTTAGTACATTTCTGTTTATTCTGATTCTGGGAGTTTCTTCTCCTTTGATGGCTCAGGGCATGAGCGACCCTCAAGTCCTTGAATATGTAAAAGACGGCATCAGACAAGGAAAAGAACAAAAGCAATTGGCCTCGGAACTGGCGCGTAAAGGTGTGACCAAGGAGCAGGCGATGCGTGTGAAGCAGCTATATGAACGTCAGAATAATGTAAATACTTCCAATGCCACCGGCACTGACGTTAATGAATCGCGTCTGCGTGAAGAAATGAAAGAAAATACTTCCGATATGCTGGAAGACCGTCCGGGTATACAAGACCTCACACGTGGAAACCAGGTCTTCGGAAGAAATATATTCAATACCCGAAACTTGACTTTTGAACCCAGTGTTAACCTTGCTACTCCTTCAAACTACCGTCTTGGTCCGGGTGACGAGGTGATTATTGATATTTGGGGAGCCAGCCAGAACACCATTCGTCAGCAGATTTCTCCTGACGGTACTATCAATATTCAGAAAATCGGCCCCGTCAATTTGAACGGGCTGACGATTACGGAAGCCAATAATTATCTCAAGAAAACATTAAATAAGATATATAATGGTCTTAATAATACGGTCGACCCGACTTCAGATATTCGTCTGACACTGGGCAACATACGTACGATTCAGATCAATGTGATGGGTGAAGTTGTTCAGCCCGGCACTTATGCTCTGTCATCCTTTTCTACTGTGTTTCATGCGCTCTATCGGGCAGGGGGAGTCAGTGATATAGGAAGCCTTCGCAATGTCCAGTTGGTAAGGGGCGGTAAGAACATCGCTGCGATTGATGTCTACCAATTCATAATGAAGGGAAATGTTCAAGATGACATTCGTCTTCAGGAAGGTGATGTGGTCATCGTTCCCGCTTATGAAGTTTTGGTAAAGATTGATGGAAAAGTAAAGCGTTCGATGCGTTTCGAAATGAAGCAGGGCGAATCGTTATCTACTCTTCTCGGTTATGCCGGTGGATTTGAGGCGGATGCCTATACCCGTTCTTTGCGGGTAGTGCGTCAGAACGGGCAAGAGTATGAAGTAAATACAGTCAAGGATTTAGATTACAGTGTTTATAAAATGAGAAACGGTGATGTTGTGACAGCCGAAGCTATCCTCAACCGTTTTGTCAACAAGCTTGAAATCCGTGGTGCAGTCTACCGTCCGGGAATTTATGAATTGAACGGCAAACTGAATACCGTCCGCGAGCTTGTTTGCGAGTCACAAGGTCTTACAGGGGATGCTTTCCTGAACCGTGCTGTTCTTTACCGTCAACGGGAAGACCTCACAACGGAAGTTGTTCCGGTGGATATCAAAGCAATCATGGACGGTACTTCCCCAAATATTATCTTAATGAAAAACGACATTCTTTATATTCCTAGTATTCATGATTTGGAGGATAAAGGAAATGTTGTCATCCACGGCGAAGTGGCCCAGCCGGACTCTTATCCCTATGCGGATAATATGACGCTCGAAGACCTTGTCATTCAGGCTGGTGGTTTGCGTGAAGCAGCTTCCATTGTCCGTGTGGATGTATCGCGCAGAATCAAAAATCCCCGAAGCATCGTAGACAACGATACAATCGGTCAGATATATACATTTTCCCTGAAAGAGGGGTTTGTGGTGGATGGGAAGCCGGGATTTGTACTTCAACCTTATGACGAGGTTTATGTACGTCGAAGTCCCGGCTATCAACCCCAACAGAATGTAGTGGTAGAGGGGGAAATCCTTTTTGGCGGTTCTTATGCTATGACCAGCCGTGAGGAACGTCTTTCTGATTTAATTAGCAAAGCCGGAGGTGTAACGAACTACGCCTATTTGCGTGGTGCAAAACTGACTCGTGTAGCCAATGCCGGCGAGAAGAAACGTATGGGGGATGTGATTCGTTTGATGAGTCGCCAGTTGGGAGAAGCTATGCTTGATTCTTTGGGTGTCCGTGTTGAAGATACTTTTACTGTTGGTATCGATTTGGAAAAAGCACTGGATAAACCGGGAAGTTCTGCCGATATTGTGTTGCGTGAAGGTGATGTAATTTCAATTCCTAAAAATAATAATACGGTTACTATTAACGGTGCTGTGATGGTTCCAAATACAGTTTCTTATATTAGCGGTAAGAGTGTGGACTATTATTTGAATCAAGCAGGCGGGTATTCTGATAATGCGAAGAAAAGCAAGAAGTTCATCGTTTATATGAATGGTCAGGTAACGAAGGTGAAAGGTAGTGGTAAAAAGCAGGTAGAACCGGGATGTGAGATTATTGTACCTGGCAAGACTAAGAAGAATGCGAATATCGGCAATATTCTAGGGTATGCTACTTCATTCAGTTCATTGGGAATGATGATTGCTTCTATTGCTAATCTGATAAAGAAATGATAATTATGTCAGAGCAATCATTGCAGGAGGAATCGAAAGAGTTGGAGATTGATATACTGGATATCATTCGTAAAATAATAGCTATTCGTAAGAAACTTTATAAAGCAGCTATTATCGGTTTAGTGATTGGTATTATTGTGGGATTAAGCATTCCTAAAGAATATACAGTAAGAGTTACACTTTCACCGGAGATGGGAGGTGAGAAAGGAAATAGTGGAATAGCTGGGGTAGCCGCCTCTTTTTTGGGAGGGGGGACTGGTATAAAGAGTGGTACTGATGCTTTAAATGCATCCTTATCATCTGATATCGTATCTTCTACTCCTTTTTTGTTGGAGTTACTGAATATGGAGGTCGTTGACAACGAAGGTGAACCAAAAATGCTTTCTGCCTATTTGATGACAGAGTCATCACCTTGGTGGAACTATGTAATAGGTTTGCCGGGAATCATTAATAGTCTGGTAAAGTCTTGGTTTATTCAAGAAGAAATATCTTCTAAGGAGAAACTTCAAGGCAGATTAATAATCTTAACAAAGGACGAAAATGCTCAAATTGGTGCGTTAAAGAAAAAGATTACGGCTACAGTTGATAAGAAAACAGCTATCACTAGTGTGAATGTTACTTTACAAGATCCTAAAGTAGCTGCGATTGTTGCAGATTCCGTAGTTCATCGTTTGCAAGAATATATTATTTCATACCGGACTTCAAAAGCAAAAGAAGATTGTATTTATTTGGAAAAGCTATTTGAAGAGCGAAAGCAAGAGTATTATGTAGCTCAAAAAAAATATGCAGATTATGTGGATGCACATGATAATTTAATTCTTCAAAGTGTACGTGCGGAACAGGAGCGGTTACAAAATGATATGAACTTGTTTTATCAAGTTTATAGTCAAGTAGCTAATCAATTGCAGGTAGCTAGAGCTAAAGTACAAGAGGGGAAGCCCGTTTTTGCGATAGTGGAACCAGCGGTTGTACCTATTGAATCTTCAAGTATGAGGAGGAGTATTTATATATTTCTATTTGTATTTCTATCTATTTTCGGTACCATCGGTTGGTTCTTATTAGGTAAGGCGTTTATGAGTGCTTTCAAGAATGAAGTTAAGATGTAAAGATTATATTTTATTATTGTTCTTATATAATACAGTATAATGATATCAGTCATATCCGAAAACAATAAGCGAATAGCAAAAAATACAGCCTTACTTTATATAAGAATGCTCTTGATTATGACTGTAACTCTCTATACTTCGCGTGTCGTGTTACAAGTTTTGGGCGTTGAAGATTTTGGCATTTATAATGTGGTCGGCGGAATTGTTGCTATGTTTTCTTTTCTTAATGCATCAATGAGTGGAGCTACAGCACGTTTTTTGATGTATGAAATGGGGGAGAATAATAAGGATAAATTGAGAATCACTTTCAATTCTGCATTATTAATCCATATAACTATTGCATTATTAATAATTCTGATAGCCGAAACTATTGGACTTTGGTTTCTGAAAACACAACTTGTGATACCAGCCGACAGAATGAATGCAGCAATGTGGGTATATCAGTTCTCCATACTTTCCGCTGTTGTATCAGTCACACAAGTACCTTATAATGCATGTATAATAGCTCATGAGAAGATGGATGTATATGCTTATGTAGAAATACTGAATGTCATACTTAAATTGTTGATAGTTTTTTTATTGGTTGCAGGAGACTTTGATAAATTGATTTTTTACGCATTACTAATCTTTCTAGTTTCGACCATAGTTGCATATATTTACCGCTTATATTGTGTTCGTCACTTTGACGAAAGTAAGTTACTCTATCAATGGCATTTTGAAAACGTTAAGCCTATACTTTCCTTTTCTGGATGGGATTTATATGGTAATATGTCGACAGTAGCCCGTACGCAAGGTGTAAATATGTTGCTTAATACATTTTTCGGACCACTATTGAATGCAGCAAGTGGTATAGCCGGTCAAGTACAGGGAGCTGTAATGAGTTTTGCCGGAAATATTGTTATAGCTGTAAAGCCGCAAATAATAAAAAGTTATGCTGCCGGAGAATACTCACGTATGGTTAGTTTGGTAATGAATGCTTCAAAATTGACATTTCTATTATTGTTACTGTTATCATTGCCTTTAATTGCAGAAATGCATTTTGTTTTATCATTATGGTTGAAGACTGTACCTGAATATACTGTGCAATTCTGTGTGTGTACACTGTTATTCAATTTTTTTGCAACAATGTCTGTTGTAGTTGTAACTGCAGCCCATGCAACTGGAAAAATCAAGCGGCCAAGTTTGATTAACGGCACTTTATACTTATCAGTAATCCCTGTCTCTTATATAGGTTTTAAATTAGGGTTATCTCCTGTGACATCTTATCTGTTTAATATAATAGCAGTAATGATTGGACTCTTGTCAAATGTATGGACAATACATAAATATATACCTGCATTCTCTTTTAAGAATTATATATATACCGTTTTTATACGCTGTATGGTCGTTCTTTTAGCTTCATCGGGTTTAGTATGGTGGGTGAAAGGATTCATTCATGAAGAAGGTTTCTGTCGTTTCATTATTATATCCATTGCTTCAACGATAGCTGTTATTTTATTGGGCTTTTATGTCGCATTGAATAAATCGATGAGAATCATGACTGTTCAATATATCAAAAATAAAATATGCAAGAAGGTTTAGTCAGTGTTATAACCCCCTGTTACAATACCGGAGAGATTATTCATCGTCTGTTAGATTCCATACTCAAGCAAGATTATCCTTCTGTAGAAATGCTTGTGGTAGATGATGGCTCCACAGATAATTCAAAAAAAGTGATACTGTCCTATATCCCCCTATTTGAGAAACGTGGATACAGCCTCGAATACACTTATCAAAGTAATCAAGGACAATCGGCAGCTATAAATAATGCTTTGAAATGGGTAAAAGGAGAATTTCTGGCTTGGCCTGATAGTGATGATTTTTATAATAGATCGGATGCCATTTCTTCTTTTGTCCGTAAATTTAGAGAACTGAGTAATGACTATGGTGCTGTAAGATGCTTGCCTACTTATGTACATGAAAAGAATATGAAAGGTTATGTTCAAACTAAGGGTATTAATCTTGATTGTAACCAATTTTATAATTGCTTATATAGTACGAGCTTTATATGGCCTCCAGGAAATTATGTGATTAAGTTATGTGCCTTAGACAGAGTAAATCCATCCCGCGAAATTTACGTCAGTAAGGATGCTGGTCAGAACTGGCAGATGTTATTGCCGCTACTCTTCTCTTTCAAATGCTATACATTAGCAGATTCTTATTTCAGTGTATTAGAGCGTTCAGACTCTCATTCACGTGGACAATACAGAAGATATAATCAGGAGATATCGAAAATATCTTCTTACGAAAATACAATTCTATATACTTTAGACAAGATAAATGATTTGTGTGATTCCGAAAAAGAAAGATTAAAAGAGACTATACGTATTAAGTACTTACGCGAGAGATTGAAAGTAAGTCTTAAATATTGTAATCAAAAGGATGTTGAACTTTTTAGTAAAAAACTAACTATTTCTGACAAGTTAACCTTTAAAGAATATTTGCTGAAAGTAGTAATCAAAATTCCTTGGTTGTATTTGATTTTGAGAAATCTAGTTTTGAAAGTAAAACATATGTTGAAATGATAGTTTTAACTAAAAAAGAAGATTGTTGTGGATGCAATGCGTGTGTGCAGGTTTGTTCTAAGAAATGTATTGCAATGCGAGAGGATCAAGAAGGATTCTTGTACCCTCACATTGATCAATGTATTTGCATAAATTGTGGATTATGCGAAAAAGTATGTCCTGTCATTAACCAGGGGGAATTGAGACAGCCACTTGTGGTTTTGGCTGCAAAGAATTCTAATGAAAAAGTACGTTTGTTAAGTTCTTCAGGAGGGATTTTTTCATTGCTTTCAGAATATATATTGGAAAAAAATGGAGTTGTTTTTGGAGCACGTTTTAATGATAAATGGCAGGTAGTGCATGATTATACAGAGACGAAAGAAGGATTGAGTGCATTTCGTGGAAGTAAATATGTTCAAAGTCATATCGGCAATAGTTATGCACAGGTAAAGCTATTTTTAAAACAGGGGCGTTTAGTCTTATTTTCCGGTACTCCTTGTCAGATAGCCGGACTAAAAAGATATCTATTTAAAGATTATAAAAATCTTGTGACGTTAGATATTATTTGTCATGGTGTTCCGAGTCCGAAGGTCTGGCAAAATTACTTAGACGAGAAAGTGGCGAGTGAGGGTAGAAAGAAAATATTGTTTGCTAATGATATTTACGGTAAAAAACACATAAGTAATATTTTCTTTAGAGATAAACGCTCAGGCTGGAAAAAATTCAGTTTTGTCCTAGCTATAACTTTAACTGATTCCAATGAAAAGAAAAAACAAATTCTACTTTCGGATGTCTTCTCTGAAAATATTTATATGAAAGGTTTTCTTAGTGACTTATATTTACGGCCATCTTGCTATGACTGTCCTAGTAAGTGTGGCAAGAGCGAGTGTGATATAACATTGGGTGATTTTTGGGAAATACAAAAAATATTACCGTATTATGATGACGATAAGGGGGTTAGTGCAGTATTGATTTATAATCCGGAGCTTTTGGAAAAGGTAAAAGGAATTTTATTTGAAAATTCTCATAAGGTAACTTATCAAGAAGTGTTTATTGGAAATTCACCATTGGAAAAATCTCCACATACACATCCTAATAGAGATTATTTCTTTTCATTGTTGGAAAAATATAGTGTAAGTAGAGCTATAAATAAAGCATTGAGAAAAGGATGGTGGAATAGACTGATGCATAGAGTGAGTGGTAAGATGCAAAAACTGATGAAGAAATTAAATTAGAGATGTACTTTGATAAAGGAATATAGAAAATACAATTTGGCATGATGAGAATTTGTATATTGACCCAACCTCTTCATACTAATTATGGTGGATTGCTTCAGGCTTATGCATTACAAACAGTATTGAAGCGAATGGGACATGAGGTATGGACAGAGGATAGAAAATGGAAACGTCCTTTAATAGTTAAAGTGAAACAGTTGATTGCACGTCTGATAAAGTATAAAGGGCTTTATTATCCTACAGACAAACAAGAACAGAGTATTGCTCAGAAAACTATTCCGTTTATTCGTAAATATATAACGACTACGGAACCCATTTCATCAAATACAAAAGAAGAATTTCACAAGTATCATTTTGATGCTTATATAGTAGGTAGCGATCAAGTTTGGCGTCCTATATATTCTTATTGCTTGTCTAATTACTTTTTGGATTTTGCAGTTGGTCAGTGTGTGAAACGTATAGCTTATGCAGCTTCTTTTGGAACTTCGGATTGGGAGTTTTCTAGGAAGCAGACGAGGCGATGTGCTGCTTTAGCTAAGGAATTTGATGCAATTTCCGTTCGTGAAGATTGTGGAGTTGCATTGTGCAAAAAGTATTTAGGTGTTGATGCGGTCCATTTGTTAGATCCGACGATGCTTTTGAATAAAGAAGATTATATTTATTTGGTAGAGCAAGAGCAGACTTCTGCTTCTGGGAATAAATTAATGACGTATGTGTTGGATCAGTCGGAAAAGAAGCAAGCTATTGTTCGAAAAGTCTCTCAAACTTTAGGTTTGTCTCCAAATGTTGTGATGCCAGAAATGAATTTTAGCCAAGTAGGAAAGAAATATATTAATCAATGTGTTTTTCCTCCTGTAACAGATTGGCTGCGTGGATTTATGGATGCAGAATATGTTATTACGGATTCTTTTCATGGCACAGTTTTCTCGATTCTTTTTAATAAGCCTTTTGTCGTGATGGCGAATAGAGAGCGTGGCATGGCGCGGCTTACTTCCTTGCTGAAGAAATTTAAGTTGGAAGAACGTTGGGTGCATTCATTGGAAGATGTAACAGATAAAATGTTGTATGCCCCGGTAGATTTTGCGAAAGTGAATCAAATGTTGGATATAGAGAGGGAGAAGGCGAAAATATTTCTAATGGAATCATTGAATATATAGACTAAGTTTTATTTATGGATAGACCGATAAGTGTTATTGTTCCTGTTTATAATGTTGCTCCTTTCTTAAAAAAATGTATTGATTCTATAATAGTACAGTCTTTTGCGGATTTTGAGTTATTGTTGATAGATGATGGTAGCCAGGATGAAAGTGCGAATATTTGTGATGAATATGCTTTAAAGGATAATCGCATAAAAGTAGTTCACCAGGTTAATGCAGGAGTTACTGCTGCGAGACGAAAGGGAGTAGAAGTAGCAAGAAGCAACTGGCTTTGTTTTGTAGATGGCGATGATATGCTGCCTAAAGATGCTTTATTAGATTTGTATAATAATAGAGCAGCGGGGGTGGATATCGTTATAGGAAGTCAAATCTATATGGTAGATGAACAGGGGAAAATAGTTCGTAAAATCTGTACACAGGCATCTTCGAATGATTGGAATAATATAGAGTTCTTAAAAGCTTTGTTGGAAGGTAGAACTCCTTTGTCTGTATGTGGAAAACTTTATCGTAGAGATTTATTTGATTCTTTAGTATTTGACTTACCAAAATCAATGCCTTATGGTGAAGATTATATAATGAATGTCCGATTGGCAGTCAAGGTACAAAAGGTGAGAGCTATAGATAAGCATATGTATAATTATGTGCAACATGGAAATAGTTGTATGCATACTTTTCAGAACACTTGGGAATATGCCAAAAGTATGAATGATTTTATTTTACATCCAATTAAGGCGCATGGTTTAGAAGAAGTCTGTAAGAAAAGTATTTTTTATGCACGTATTCATATGTTATTGGAAGTTTTGATTGATAATGATCCCGGATTATCTAAGGAAGACCCTTTTTTCATAGAGATAAAAGAGTATGCTAAAACAATCAATGTGAGTTTGAGAGAATGCTTGATTTTGAAAATAGTCGCTTGCCCTTTTCATTTGAGGTGTTATATTATAGATATAGCGAGAAAAGTAAGTCAATTGTTCCGTAATCTGCTTTGGTGGCGTAACTGATATGTGGTGTATGATTAGTAATGCCGTTCCATTCATATTATTTATATTGTTTTTCTATGTCTTGTCATACATTGACACCTTTTCGCTTAAGATGAATAATGATATTAAAAGTTTATTTCTCCTTTTTTCATTATGTTTGCTTGTTATATTTGCCGGAGGAAGATGGAGTTCTCTAGAAGTGGGATATGATGTAGGTATTTTCGATTACGGTACTTATAAAAATATATATAACGCTCCATTGAATATTGTTAGTTTTTTCTCGGATTATAAAGATTCAAGTTGGGAAATTAGAGGACAAGAAATAGGTTATGTATTTTATTCATCATTATGCTATTACTTATTTGGAAATAATTTTAATCTCTATTTGTTGTTTACTAATTTTCTGTTAGTAGTATTGTTTTATAAAAGTATGAAACAAAATGAAATAAGAACAGGCCTTTTTTTTATTTTGTTTTTTTTCGCAGCACGTCTATATTTACAATATAATTTTATTCTTCTACGACAAGCTATAGCTATGACTATAATATGGATGTGGGCATTTCCTTTTCTTTTGAGAAAAGAAAAAATAAAATTCTGCTTGTTTATTTGTTTGGCTGCGGCCTTTCATTACACAGCATTAATTGCATTGCTGGCATTAGTAATGAATCGCAATCTGAATGTAAAATATATAATAATTGCTATTTGCTTTTTCTTTATTTTAAGTATAACTAAAATCGTAGATAAAATCCTTTTATCAGTAATAGAAAAGTGTTTGTCTGTATTGGGTTCATCTGAGGGGATTGGAGAGAAATTATCTAAATATTTGTTGGAGAGTGAGAATGGTGAATTTAGAGGTTTGAATATATTGACATTTATTGAAGCTATTCCTTTTATATATATTGTTAGGAGATATAAAAGTCTTCTTTATAGTTCATCTATGGGACGGTTTTATTCTAATATGTTCTATATTTTTATTCTTTTATTAGCTCTTACAATGAATTTCGGCTTTTTGACAAGAATGTGTCAATATTTTATTCTCTCTTATTTCTTTTTATTCTCGTTTTTTATTAAAAACGCGAAGTCTGTTTCTGAGAGGCGAACAATGTTGTTTGTTTTTTCTAATTATCTGTTGATATATTCTATACGTTATATTTTTATTTGGTTTTATTCCACTGAGTATTCATTTTTCTTATTCAACTCATAAATGAAAATCGCCTATATCCTTCCGTCTTTGAGAAATCAGGGGCCAATAATAGTAGTAAAAAATATAGTTGATTATTTAGTGGAGCAGGGGATTGAAATAGATGTCTTTTACTTTGATGATTTTCCATCTGCTATGTATTTCAACTGCCCTGTTGAAAAAATAACAATGAAAGCTCCTATTGATTTTGAGAAGTACGATATTATTCATAGCCATTGTTTGCGTCCTGATATGTATGTTGCTAAATGGAAGAAAAAAATAAAAAGGGCAAAAACGGTATCTACTCTCCATCAAGACACTTATCGTAGTTTTCGGTATCAATACAATTTTATTCTATCGTATTTGTTTACGAAATACTGGTGTTTTATACAGTCTGGATTTGATGCGGTAGTGAGTATATCTGAGCAGTTAAAAAGTATGTATGAAGGATATATAAAAGCTCCAATAACTACTATTTATAATGGCTGTGTAATTAGTATGGATGGAGAAGGAGATAAAGAGATTGTAAGAAGAATATTAGAAGTGAGAAAAAAATATAAGATATTAGGTACATATGCCTTTGTTACTCCGCGAAAAGGTCTGGACCAGATAATTAGAACACTACAATATTTGCAGGAATATGTATTTATTATAATTGGTGAAGGGCCCAATATAAAAGAATTGAAGTCATTGTCTCAAAAATTACGTATATCAGATAGGGTTATATTTTTTTCTTATCAGAAGAATCCGTGTAATTATCTACCTTATTTTGATGTGTATGTGATGCCCTCATACTCAGAAGGATTTGGATTAGCAATGGTAGAAGCCGCTTTGGCTAAAAGGGCTATTGTTTGTTCGGATATACCTTCTTTCCATGAGATATTTCGGGATAATGAGGTATGTTACTTTAAATTGAAAGATGTAGAGTCTTTGCAAAAGGCTATTATCAGCGCCTATGAAAATAGAAATGCCATGGGAAAACTGGCCTATGAAAGAGCTTGTAATAATTTTACTACTCAAAGAATGGCAGAGAATCATTTGGCTTATTATCAAGAACTTTTAAGAATATAAATGATTTTATTCCCATCTGGAATTAGAATATGGAGGCTCTTTCTTCTTTTACACAATGTGTCTGTAGAGAGGTATTTATACTTTAGGTTCTCTGTATACATCTATTGATATATTCAAGTCTGTTAGATTGTTTTGTGGTTGGACATATAATTATTTAAAGAATATAATATTTAGTAGTAGATGATTACAGCTTCAATAGTTTCTTATCATCATCGTTCAAGTGAGATAAGGAAAATTATGGACTGCGTTTTGGCGGCTCCAGTTGATAAACTTTTTATTATTGATCATTCGTCAGATGATCGGTTACGTGAGTTGGAAGAAGTGTCGGGAAGAGTACGTTATATTCACAGCATCAATCGTGGATATGGTGCCGGACACAATATTGCTATTCGTGAAGCGATAGAATTAGGAGCAACCTATCATGTAGTGGTGAATCCTGATGTATATTTTGAGAATGGAGTATTGGAAAGATTAGTTGAGTATATGGATGAGAATGAAGATGTTGGACAGATTATGCCTAAGGTATATTATCCAAATGGTGATTTACAGTGTTTATGTAAATTGATACCTACTCCTTTGGATTTGCTTTTTAAACGTTTTTTGCCAGACTTCATAATAAAAAAACGAATCTATAAGTTTCAATTGCGTTTTACCGGCTATGATAAAATAATGAATGTGCCATATCTATCGGGATGTTTTATGTTTTTTAGAATATCTGTTTTACAAGAAATTGGTTTGTTTGATGAGCGTTTCTTCATGTATCCGGAAGATATAGATATAACTCGTCGAATTCATGAAAAGTATAAAACTATTTTTTTCCCGGGTGTATTTATTATTCATGCTCATGCAGCAGCTTCAAAGACGAGTTTTAAAATGCTAAAGGTTCATATTCTAAATATGATTAAGTATTTCAATAAATGGGGATGGTGCTTTGATTCAAAAAGAAAGAGAATCAATAAACAAGTTTTGAAAAATTTGGAAAATATGAATGGTAATCATAGCAATTCATAAGTTACTTGGAACAGCAAACAAATATTAATAATCGAATTCTTTAATAATAATTATGGGGTATAGTGAGGAATTCATTCCGGATGGAATGAATGCTTTTGAACGCAATGTAAAGCGGATTGGGGATTGTATGGTTGCGATAGTTTTAATGATTGTTTTTTCTCCGTTATTCTTAATCTGCTATATAGCAGTGAAACGTGAAGATGGTGGACCGGCCATATTCAAGCAAGAACGTATCGGGCGTTTCGGACGACCGTTTGATATTTATAAGTTCCGCAGTATGCGGTTGGATGCGGAGTCTGCCGGGCCTCGGCTTTATACCGGCGGGAAAGATGTTCGGTTGACTAAAATCGGCAGATTCCTGCGGGAACATCATTTGGATGAACTTCCGCAGTTATGGAATGTTTTCTGTGGAGACATGGCTTTTATAGGCCCTCGGCCGGAACGGAAGTTCTATATAGATCAAATAATAAAGTACGATCCACGTTATCAATACTTGTATCAGATTCGTCCGGGAGTAACCTCTTATGCTACTTTGTATAATGGTTATACGGATACAATGGATAAGATGCTACGTCGCCTGCGTTATGACTTGTTCTATCTGCAACACCGTTCCTGGTGGTTCGATTTTAAGATATTGGTAAAGACTTTTTTGAACATCTGCTTTGGCAAGAAGTTCTAAGATGTACAGGACAATTTTGGAAAATAAAAGTGGTATAAAATAAAATGTTGAGATGTAATTAAACTAAGAGTGTTTGTATGTGAGATGAAAAAATGTAGGTCCCTAGCTTCATGCTGTAAAAAGCATGATTCTCCTACATTGTGAATTGGAAAGGTACGACGGTATATTTCTAATTCGCGCCCTGTCATCGGAGGTTAAAGCCGATGTGAATTTCCCACTATATCAACGGTCTGTGAAGATAGTTGATATATTTTTTAGCTGTGCTGGTTGCTTCTGTTGTGCTGTATTCCTATCGTAGGTTGGATTTTTGCATTGTACATGTTGTTTGCCGATGGTACAGTAGGACCTAACCAATACGGTGAAGATCCTAAAAACCGCATGCCGTATCATCCACAACCGACATCTGTAAATGTGACTGTAAACGTTTCGAGAGAAGAGGTGAAAGTGGCGGAATCTGCTGAAACTCCGGCTGAAGAGAAAGTTTAATAATCTTTTTTAAGAAGAAATAGTGAAGCCTCTTGCGAAATTCGTTTTGTGGGAGGCTTTTTTTTTACTACTTTTGAAAGTTAGTAAAAACAAAAACAGGAATAAATATGAAAAAAGTAATTTGCAGTGAGAAAGCACCCGGAGCTATCGGACCTTACAGTCAGGCGATAGAAGCTAATGGAATGGTATTTG
>OJJH01000155.1_pt1 | contig 31888 bp, 21 predicted proteins | sample 1596251 | NCBI WGS metagenome assembly OJJH01 (sample SAMEA4350153, study PRJEB24818) | metagenome | biome: human; feature: gut; material: faeces | place: Denmark | collected 2013-09
GTTCGAGTATAGCATCGGTATTAATGGCAAAGAAAACTGTTTTTCCCTTCATCTCCGATGCATAAGGGGCTTCCTTGATGGACTTGTCCGCTGCCTTGCCCACATTTTTGTAGAGTAATTCATCGTTGGTGGCATACATTTGTTTGTCTTTGATTCCAAAGAATATATTCATACCTTTGGTTTTGTAGACATATTCGTCTTTTCCCAGTTCCAGAATATCTTCTCCTCTTTTCAAGCCCAACGATTGTTTGTTCTTATAAAGAGCTTCGAGTGCGTTTCCGTTTTTTACATCTGCGTATAGCATGAAGGTCGGAGCGCTGTTCATGGTTACGTTAATCAGTCCGACAGAAATATCACCATTGAACGAACTGAATAATTCCTTCATTTCATCCGCTTTAGCGATAGATATCGTATTACGGAAATCCTTGTTTTCGCTTAATAAGTTGTAAAGTCCTTCTCCTTTTACACCTGCATTAATGAACATTAATGTAGATGCAGGGAAATATTTAACAAAAGTACCGTTGACCTTTTCAAATGACTCCTTCTGTTTTTTCAGCAGTGCTTTTACTGCTTCGTTTTCTGTATAGTTCTCGGTTTTGAGGGCAATCTTTCCTTTTTCAAAATTCAGTCCACCTACAATAGTGATATCTTCCGGCTTCACTTCGGTGGGTAAGCCCATACTTGCCTGACTGCGGTAAGTTGCGGGAATAGCTGTCATAGAAGCGAAGAAGTTAACGTCGCTTTTCTGTTTTTCCATTTTTTGGAAAGCACCGGATTTCACAACACTATTGTCTGCAGACTGCTTCATCAGGGCAGTGATGCCTTCTTTGGCTTTTTCTATTTGGGAAGTACCGTTGACAGTAACAATCATTACGGTAAAGTTGTTGAAAGCAAGCAAACTACCTTTCATTGTTGTGAAGCTGTATCCGTCAGCTTCGCTGACCGGTTGGCAGATTTGTTCTTTAGCCATCACGTCCAATGAAGTGTGCAAATTATCCTCATTGTTGACCTTACCTACAACGGTCGAATATGGGAAAGAGGAGGAGGAAAACGCATAGAATGGGGATTCTACATCAATACCCGATTCGCTGGGATTCTTCATGACTTTTTCCAATTGCTGGAAAGTAGCGGCATTCATTCCGCTTTTCAGTGCTTCCAGTACTTTTTGTTTGGCGGCTTCATTCTCTTTATTATCCAGTCCCGCTTTGCTGGCGAGGGATTTGAGGTTGATAGAAGCGACTACCGAGGCATCAGCCGGTATCACGTTGGTGTACTCTGATGTCTTGGAACATGCTGCCAGAAAAACAATCAGTACTGCCAGTACCGAGAGTCGTGAAATCATTTTCTTTGCCATACTTATATTATTTAAAGTTGTATAATCATTGATTCGGACGGTTATTGATTTGACAGATTCAGCGTGTGGCAAGCTACCAGTGCTGCTGTTTCTGTACGAAGCCGTGATTTACCCAGGCTGATAGGGGCGAATCCCCGCTCAATGGCTTTCTTCACTTCTTCTTCACTGAAATCTCCTTCGGGGCCTATCAGTACAAGGGCGTCTTCTCCGGGTTTCAGGATATCCTTCAACATCGGTTTCTCTCCTTCGTAACAATGGGCTATAAACTTCTGTCCTTTGAATTCCTGAGCAATGAACTTATTGAAATCGGTCATTTCATTCAGTTTCGGCAGACGGGCTTTGAGTGATTGCTTGATTGCTGAAACGAGAATTTTCTCGATTCGTTCGGTCTTGATGACTTTACGTTCGGAGAAACGGCAGTTGAGGAAAGTCAATTCATCAAAGCCTATCTCGGTAGCTTTCTCTGCAAACCATTCGTTACGGTCCATATTTTTGGTTGGGGCCATGGCAATATGTAAGTGGCACGGCCAAAGCGGTTCTTGAAAGATCGTTTCTTTGATGGTTACCTGGCAACGTTTGTTGGTTGCAGCCGTGATTTCTGCTTTATAGAAATAACCCTTACCATCGGTGAGGGTTATTTCATCTCCGATACTCAACCGTAGAACACGGGTACAATGCTGTGCCTCCTCTTCAGGTAGTTCTTTGCTTTTTTGTATATCGGGAGTATAAAATACGTGCATAATATAAGTTACTGATTTTTGTTTCTTGAATTAATCTGATCCCGTATCTGTGCGGCCAATTCGTAATTCTCGTCTTTAACAGCCTGTTGTAAAGCCTCTTCCAGAGATATGGAAGAGGAACCGGATGAATTGCGTCTTTCTTCAGATTCTTCGCCATCCTCTTTTTCTACGGAACGGACTTTTTCTTCGTCGGATATACGCAGACATTCCTGTTCAAGGATAGATTCGTAAATCAGGATTGGACAGTCGGAACGCACAGCCAAGGCTATTGCATCCGAGGTACGCGCGTCGATACGTATAATTTCCTCATCTTTTTTGAGGTAAATATAAGAGTAGAAAATACCATCTTTCGCTTTGTAGATTAACACACGTATCAGATGGGCTCCTAACACAGTGAGAGTAGTAATGAATAAATCGTGTGTCAACGGGCGGGGCGTTTTAACCCCCTTCAGATATAAAGCGGTGGCTTGAGCTTCTGCCGGACCGATGATGATTGGCAGTTGCCGTTCACCGCTCACTTCGCCTAATAGCATGGCAAATGCGCCTACCTGAGCCTGGCTGTTTGTGATATTTATGACTTGTAATTCTATCTTTTTATCCATTGTCTTTCTTACTTAATTGGTGTGACTCTCCCGCTGGTGCTTGTATTTGAATACTAAAGCAAACAGAATGCCGATAACGAACGCATAAGTTGCAAATATCAGCCAGATATCCGTCCATTCACGACTTACCAGTTTACCGTCGGCATATACAGAGAATGCGTCTACCACAGCACCGCTGGCATATCCGCCGATGATTGCTCCCAATCCGTTGGTCATCATAAAGAATAATCCTTGTGCACTGGCACGGATGGAAGAACTGGTTTCTTGTTCAACAAACAACGAACCGGAAATGTTGAAGAAATCAAAGGCCATGCCGTAAACGATCATGGAAAGGATAAGCATCCACAGTCCGTTGCCCGGATCTCCGAAACCGAACAGTCCAAAACGGAATACCCATGCGAACATACTGATAAGCATTACTTGTTTGATACCGAAATGCCTCAGGAAGAAAGGTATGGCAAGAATGAACAATGTCTCGGACATTTGGGATATAGATAACAGGATAACCGAATGTTTCACTCCAAAGGATTCTGCAAATTCAGGAATACTGGCGAAGCTACCCAAAAACAGGTCGCCGTACGTATTGGTAATCTGTAAAGCTGCCCCCAAAAGCATGGAGAAAAGGAAGAAAATGGCCATTTTCTTTCTCTTGAATAATACCAGTGCATCCAACCCGAAGGCTGAAAGCAGTGATTTGTTTTCCGATTTAGTGGGTCGGCAGGCCGGCAGGGTGAAAGAATAGAATCCGAGTAACAATGCAGAAGCGGCACCCACATAAAGCTGTGCGCTCGAATTTTTGAATCCCGTAAGGTCTACTGCCCACATGGCACAGATAAAGCCGATAGTTCCCCATACGCGGATAGGAGGGAAGTCTTTGATGAGGTCGCACTTATATTGTTCCAGGGAATTGTATGATACAGTGTTCGCTAGTGATAAAGTCGGCATATATACCAATAAGTTAAGCAGCATTGTCCAATACATCTGGTCATAACTTGTTGCCGTGGAAGCATAGAAGAGACAGGCTGCTCCTGCAATATGGCAAAGTCCATATAAACGTTCTGCATTAAACCATTTATCGGCAATAATACCGATGATTCCCGGCATCACCAAAGAAGCGATACCCATAGTAGCGAAAATGGCTCCGATCTGTCCACCTTCGAAGTGGAGTTCTCTACCCATATAACCACCTAGTGATATTAACCATGACCCCCAAACAAAGAATTGCAGGAAGTTCATAATAATCAAACGAACTTTTATACTCATGACTTTTTTAATTTGTGTTTCTCTTTTGTTGATAATAGATGCAAATATAATATTTTCATTGAATAGGTGGACTAGTAATTTGAGAAAAAGGGGATAAAAAAGGCATAAATGCTAAGAAACGAAGAGATTTGGAGTTGAAATCTAAGAAGCAGGGGGTGTAAAAAAAAGAAGGCTATCTATCCCAGACAGCCAATCTTTGTTAACCTTAAATCTAATACCATGAAAAACACAGTGCAAAGATAAAGGGTTTTATGTTATACAACATAATGTTTTCTTGTAAATCTTCTGTTTGTTAACTCTAATTAACTTTAGTGTTTCCTTTTTTCTGTTACAAGCATCTGTTTGGCTATACCAACGGAGTGGTTTCTGACGGAGAAATGACTGATGTCTGAATGGAAACCTGACTCCGACGCTTTGTCGGTTACTCTACATAGAGTACTAATCCTTTCAGGTACTCTCCTTCGGGATGGTAGATATTTACCGGATGGTCGGCAGGCTGGGTAAGCTGGTGCAGGATACGCACACTGCGTCCTGACATGGCTGCAGCGGTAAATACGGCAGTGCGGAAATTATCCTTGGTTACTACTTGTGAGCAGGAAAAAGTAAACAATATGCCGCCCGGTTTGATTTTCTCGAATGCCTTGGCATTCAGTTTCCGGTAGCCTTGCAGGGCGTTTCGCAAAGCATCTTTATGTTTGGCGAAAGCGGGTGGGTCGAGGATGATTAAGTCGTATTGGTCACCCATACGGTCAAGGTACTTGAAGGCATCTTCGGCAAAAGCCTCGTGGCGGGGGTCGCCGGGGAAGTTCAATTCTACATTCTTATTCGTTAAATCAATGGCTTTGGCGGAACTGTCGACAGAGTGGACGAGTGTCGCACCGCCGCGCATGGCGTAGAATGAGAACCCGCCGGTGTAGCAGAACATATTCAGTACTGAACGGTCTTTGGCGTAACGTTCCAATAAAGAACGGTTTTCACGCTGGTCTACAAAGAATCCTGTTTTTTGGCCTTTCAGCCAGTCTACATGGAACTTCAGACCATATTCTTGCGCGATATTGTCACTGCTTCCTCCTTTTAGAAAACCGTTTTCAGGGAAAAGGTCGGCTTTGAAAGGAAGCGTTGTTTCTGATTTATAATAGATGTTTTCGATTTTATCCCCCATCACTTCGGATAGGGCTTCGGCGATTGCCATGCGGTCTACGTGCATTCCTGCCGAGTGGGCCTGCATGACAGCGGTTTTGGCGTAAATGTCGATAACCAATCCCGGAAGATTGTCTCCTTCGCCATGTACGAGACGATAGGTGTTGTTCGTCGGATTGGTGGCGATGCCGATGCTGCGGCGCATATCGTATGCTATTTCCAACTTATGTTTCCAGAAATTATGGTCAATCGGTTCCTGATGGAAAGAAAGTACGCGTACGGCAATACTTCCGATTTGGAAATGTCCTTCGGCGATAAATTCCTTTTTAGAGGTGTATACTTCTACGACTTCACCTTCTTCAGGTTCTCCGTCGAAACGGGAGATTGCGCCGGAGAAAATCCAGGGGTGAAATCTTTTGAGAGACTCTTCTTTGCCGGGTTTGAGGTATACTTTATGCATGATGTTTTATTTATCTGATTCAATTAAATGTTCTTCTTTCTTTTCTTCGGGGGCTATTTCATAATTGCCCGTCTGTTTCAACTCTTGCAACAGGTTATAGATATTGAGACAAGCCCAGGCGTCGGTAGCGGCATATTGTTTTTGCCCGTCGCTCAGTACATCGGCTTCCCAATTGGAGAGGCGCTGTGATTTGGAAATCTTTTCTTTAAACAGGATTGCGTAAATCTTTTGCAGGCTTTTGTCCTGAATGCCGAACTGGCGTACATAATCTTGCAACTCGATACAACTCTGTTGGTTGAAGGGCGCGCGTTTATGCAACATCATGAAGTCATCCTTTAGTGAAAGGCCGACTTTAATCACCCCCGGATTTTCCAATAAGTCGACTAATGGTTGGGTTAATCCGGTCATATTGAGACGAAACAAGAAACAGCATTCCTCGGAAGAAATCTGAAGGAGTGCTACTTTGTGTGATTGTCCTTTAGTGAAGGAAGGACGTGTTTCACTATCAATACCTATTACAGGCCTGGATTGCAGATAAGCTACTGCTTTTTCCGTTTCCGCTTCCGACTGGATAACATGAATCCGTCCCGGAAAAATAGTTTTCGGGAGTTCCTTTAATTCATCTTTATCTATAGTTCTTCTTACAATCATTGTTATTTATTCATCGTGATGGCAATGACAACCGTCCTCGTGGCAGTGGCAATCGTCCTCGTGGCAATGGCAACCGTCTGCTTCACAACAATTGTCGTCATCGCTTGGTTCGTAAAATCCTTCTTCAGTATCCTCTTCCGCTACTTCATTTTCGTCCTGCTGGTTGTACTTCACATCGTGGAGTGCACGCAACGTGTTTACCAGCTTCTGTCCCCACAACATTCCGAAGTTCTCTTGGCAGAGAGCCAGTGAATCGTTCATCGTTTCGTTCAGTCCCAGTTGGAAGACGAATATGAAGTCTTTGATATCTTGATAGATATCTGCCAAATCTTCCGAAATGGACTTCTTGATAGGTTGGTCGCTATAAACCATATCTTGTACGAATACGTCCAGATAATCGTCTTTGTCGCCCAGTAACTCCGAAAGGTTGATGCGCAGAATCTCGTAGATTTCCTCTGTAACATACGTTTCGAGTAACTCGTCCCCGATAGTCTCACATTTTGGGAGCATGGATGCTTTTAGATAGAGTAGGGGGAGTATTTTCAGGGATGTATCGACAAAGTCGCTTCGCCTCGTGCGTTCGGCACGTTCGAGGAATGCGCAAAATTCGGCGGCTACCGTTACGAACTCAATTACATTCTTATCAAATATCGTTTGGCTTTCTTTTTCCATAATCAGTATTGATTTGAAACGCAAAGGTAAGAAAAAGGATTGAATGAGCGTAGCGCTCGTTATTTTTTTATTATTTTTGCAGCTCAGAATCTGATTCCAATTTTATAAATAGAATAAAAGACTCATGGCAAAGAAGAAATTAGATAAGGAGGCGGAACGCACTCCCTCTTCCCCAAGTAAAATCGTAGCAATAGTTAAAAGTGAAACTGTACATTTTGTCATCGGACTGATGCTGGTCATCTTTTCCGTTTACTTATTGCTGGCTTTTTCTTCGTTCTTTTTTACGGGAGCGGCCGACCAAAGTATTATTGACAGTGGAAATCCGGCTGACCTGTCGGTGGTCGACAATCATGTGAAGAACTACGCAGGTTCACGTGGGGCGCAATTGGCCAGTTATCTGATTAATGACTGTTTTGGTATCTCTTCTTTCTTTATCCTTGTTTTTCTGGCAGTGGCGGGGTTGAAATTGATGCGCGTACGTGTTGTCCGGCTATGGAAGTGGTTTATAGGGTGTACGTTGCTGCTGGTCTGGTTCTCGGTGTTTTTCGGATTTGCTTTTATGGACCATTATCAGGATTCTTTCATCTATCTGGGTGGTATGCACGGGTATAATGTCAGCCGTTGGTTGATTTCTCAGGTGGGTGTGCCCGGTGTATGGATGATTCTGTTGATAACGGCTATCTGCTTCTTTATATATATTAGTGCACGCACGGTTATCTGGTTGCGCAAACTTTTCGCATTAAGTTTTCTGAAACGTAAGAAGAAAGAAGAGGTGGAGGCGACTCCGGCAGATGCCAATAATCCGGAGTTTACGAACTCTCAACCGCAGGAGGTGGAATTTAACCTGAAGCGGACTTACAGGCAGACGCCGCCGGCACCTGTGATGGATGTACAGGTTGAAGAACCGGAAGAAGAGGAAAACTTCCTGGTGAGCAGGTCGGAGACGGAAGAACTTTCTCCTTTATCTGACGAAAGTGAAGGGGTAACTATGGTGTTTGAACCGACTGCTTCTAATCCGGTTTCACCAACACCAAAGGAAACTGTTGAGGATGAAGAACCTGGGTTTGAAGTGGAGCCAGCCGCTTCGGAAGAAGAATATCAGGGACCGGAAATGGAGCCTTACAATCCGACTAAGGATTTGGAAAACTATCGTTTCCCTACTATCGACCTGATGAAGCATTTTGAAAATGATGACCCGACGATTGATATGGATGAGCAGAATGCGAATAAAGACCGTATCATCAATACGTTGCGTAGTTTCGGTATTGGAATCAGTACAATTAAAGCAACGGTGGGGCCTACGGTAACTTTGTATGAAATCACTCCCGAACAAGGTGTGCGTATCTCCAAGATCCGCGGATTGGAAGACGATATTGCGTTGAGTCTGTCCGCCGATGGGATTCGTATCATCGCTCCGATACCGGGTAAAGGTACTATTGGTATTGAAGTGCCGAACAAGAATCCGAAGATTGTTTCCGGACAAAGCGTTATCGGCAGCAAGAAATTTCAGGAATCCAAGTTTGACCTGCCGATTGTGTTGGGTAAGACTATCACAAATGAGGTCTTTATGTTTGATCTTTGCAAGATGCCGCACGTATTGGTGGCAGGTGCAACCGGTCAGGGTAAATCTGTCGGATTGAATGCGATTATTACTTCCTTATTATATAAGAAACATCCGGCTGAACTGAAATTCGTCCTGGTGGACCCGAAGAAAGTGGAGTTCAGTATTTACTCTGTTATTGAGAATCATTTCCTGGCCAAGCTTCCCGATGGGGGTGAGCCGATTATTACGGACGTAACGAAGGTGGTGCAAACGCTGAATTCGGTTTGCGTGGAAATGGATACCCGCTATGACTTGTTGAAAATGGCTCATGTACGTAATGTTAAAGAATACAATGAGAAGTTTATCAACCGTCGTCTGAATCCGGAGAAGGGGCATAAGTTTATGCCATATATCGTAGTTGTCATTGACGAGTTTGGTGATTTGATTATGACCGCGGGTAAGGAAGTGGAACTTCCGATTGCCCGTATCGCCCAGTTGGCACGTGCTGTCGGTATTCATATGATTATCGCTACGCAACGTCCGACTACCAATATTATCACGGGTACGATTAAAGCCAACTTCCCGGCCCGTATTGCTTTCCGTGTATCTGCTATGATGGACTCCCGTACTATTCTTGACCGTCCGGGGGCAAACCGTCTGATTGGTAAGGGAGATATGCTCTTCTTGCAGGGGGCCGACCCAGTGCGTGTGCAATGTGCCTTTATCGATACGCCGGAAGTAGAAGAAATCACGAAGTTTATTGCCCGTCAGCAAAGTTATCCTACTCCGTTCTTCCTGCCCGAATATGTAAGTGAAGATGGAGGCGGTGAAGTAGGAGAGATTGATATGGGACGTCTTGACCCGTTGTTTGAAGATGCTGCCCGACTGGTGGTGATTCATCAGCAAGGTTCCACTTCGTTGATTCAGCGTAAATTTTCTATCGGCTATAATCGTGCCGGTCGTATTATGGATCAGCTCGAAAAAGCGGGAATCGTCGGTCCGACACAAGGAAGCAAGGCGCGTGATGTGCTTTGCATCGATGATAATGATCTTGAAATGCGTTTGAACAATTTGCAGTAATCAATCGTTTATTAAACAAATGAGAAAATACATTTTTAGTGTTTTAATAGCTTTACTGTCATTGCCTGTGATTGCTCAACAACAGCAGTCGCAGGCTAAAGCTGTTCTTGATAAAACAGCCGAAGCGTTTCGGAAAGCAGGTGGGGTGAAAGCGGATTTTACTATAAAGGCTGTGACGAACGGTTTGGCGGAAGGATCGGAGAGTGGAACTATTCAATTGAAGGGAGAAAAGTTTGTGCTGAAAAACTCTGATGTAGTTACTTGGTTTGACGGGAAGACGCAGTGGAGCTATGTGATAAAGAATGATGAAGTGAATGTCAGTGCCCCGACTCAGGAAGAATTGCAGCAGATTAATCCGTATACATTCCTTTATATCTATCAGAAAGGATTCTCTTATAAGCTGGGAGCAGTGAAAACATATCGGGGGAAGGCTGTTTGGGAAGTGCTTCTTGCGGCTAAGGATAAGAAACAGGATTTGGAACGTATCATTCTTTATGTGACGCAGGATACTTACGATCCTCTGTATATTCTGCTTCAGCAACGTGGGCAACAGACACGTAGTGAAATAACCGTTACGAGTTATCAAACCCGGCAGAATTATGCGGATGGTATTTTTACCTTCGACCGGAAACAATATCCGGGTGTGGAGATTATTGATTTGAGATAAAATATTTTTGAATAACAGAACAATAAAGGTATAATAAAATGGCAGAAATAGAAAAAGTTAAGTGCCTGATTATTGGTTCAGGACCTGCCGGATACACGGCAGCGATTTATGCAGGACGTGCAAATTTATGTCCGGTGCTTTATGAGGGATTACAGCCTGGTGGTCAGTTGACTACTACTACGGATGTTGAGAACTTCCCCGGTTATCCGGAAGGCATCAGCGGCCCGCAGTTGATGGAAGACTTGCGTGCGCAGGCCAGCCGTTTCGGAACAGATGTTCGTTTCGGTATTGCTACTGCGGCGGATTTGAGTAAAGCTCCTTATAAAATAACGATTGACGGAGAAAAGGAAATCGAAACGGAAGCGTTGATTATCTCTACCGGGGCGACTGCTAAATATCTGGGATTGGAAGACGAAAAGAAATATGCCGGAATGGGTGTCAGTGCTTGTGCTACTTGCGACGGATTTTTCTATCGCAAGAAAGTGGTTGCCGTAGTCGGTGGTGGCGATACTGCTTGTGAAGAAGCGGTCTATCTTGCCGGACTTGCATCCAAAGTATACTTGATTGTGCGTAAGCCTTTTTTGCGTGCATCGAAGATTATGCAGGAGCGTGTGATGAATCATGAGAAGATTGAAGTTCTTTTTGAACACAATGCTGTCGGTCTGTATGGGGATAATGGCGTAGAAGGCGTAAACCTTGTAAGACGCTGGGGTGAACCGGATGAAGAACGTTACAATTTGCCTATTGACGGTTTCTTCTTGGCTATCGGTCATAAACCGAATTCTGATATATTCAAGGATTATATCGACACGGATGAAGTGGGGTATATTATTACCGATGGTGATAGTCCACGTACGAAGGTACCCGGAGTATTTGCTGCAGGGGATGTAGCCGATCCCCATTACCGCCAGGCTATTACAGCGGCAGGAAGTGGTTGTAAGGCAGCTATTGAAGCTGAACGTTATCTTTCCGCAAAAGGAATTATCTAATATAGAGGAAGTTATTCGATAACTTTCTCCGACTATAATTGAACAGTAAGAGGTTAAGTCCTCTTCAGAAAGAATCGCTTAAATTTTACCTAAGGTACGTTGAAACTCGTATCTTGGGTAAGGTTTGAGCGATTTTTATTATAAGTATCTCCCTGGTGCTGTTTTGTATATGCTTCTTTTAATCGATAACGTACATAAGGGTTATTTTTTTGCAGGGTGACGTTGCCATAACTATTTATGAGTTTGTTTGGCTTATTTATAATTTCTTCAATAAAAATGTATGCTAATAATATTATAATTTGTATTGAAAATTTATTTGTATGTAATGGGCTGGTTTTTGTCGGATATTTAACATATATTTTATTGTGTCTTTGCTCGTAATGAGTATATTTGTGGCGTTAAACCTTTAAGGTGGGGTAAAAGTGGAAATATTACCTCATGGTGAATATGCTTCTGATATTTCAGGGGTATGCGTTTATTTGCTTAAAATATAGTTTATATTAATATTTATGTAAATAAATATATTTATTGCATGTAAATAACTTTTTTAATTTTAAATTTATTATTGAATGAAAACAACTCTGAATCGCAAAGGCTTTTATCTGCTCTTTAGCTTTTTGTTGCTTGCAGGTGGTGGGAGTGTGTATGCATCCGACTCGCATGCTGTCAGTCAAGTGCAAGACAATGTAATCAGTGTTTCCGGTATTGTGAAAGATACCAAAGGAGAGCCTCTGATTGGTGTAAGTGTCCTGGTGAAAGGTACGACTAATGGTACGGTAACCGATCTGGATGGAAAATTCTCCTTGAAAGTTTCCACTGGTGATGTCCTTGAATTCTCGTATATTGGCTATGCTGCCCAATCTGTGACGGTAGCCAATGCTAATCCTTTAAATATTGTATTGGAAGAAGATACGGAAGTATTGGACGAAGTGGTGGTCACAGCTTTGGGTATCAAGCGTTCTGAAAAGGCGTTGACGTACAACGTACAGCAGGTGAAAGGTGATGAATTGACCGCTGTAAAGAGTTCTAACTTCATGAGCTCGTTGGCAGGTAAGGCTGCCGGTGTACAGATTAATAATAGTTCATCAGGTCCTGGTAGTGGTGTAAAGGTAGTGATGCGTGGTGCCAAATCTATCAGTCAGAACAATAATGCGTTGTATGTGATTGACGGTATTCCGATGTACAACGTCAATACGTCAAGTAGTGGGGATTCAATGAATTCTCGTGGTAGTACGGAATCTATTGCCGACATTAATCCGGATGATATCGAGAGTATGTCACTGTTGACTGGTCCTTCTGCAGCTGCCCTTTATGGTTATGAAGGTGCTAACGGAGTAGTGCTCATTACTACTAAAAAAGGTCGTAGCGGCAAAACGAGTTTAAGTTATAGTTTGAGTGCTACATTCAGCAATCCGCTGATGATGCCTGAATTTCAGAACAGATATGGTAATATGACAGGTGAATCGGATAGTTGGGGGAATCCTACGGATTATCGCTATGATCCTTCCGGATTCTTCAACACAGGAACGAACATTACTAATTCTGTTGCTCTTTCTACCGGTACCGACAAGAGTCAGAGCTATTTTTCTGTAGCTGCCACTAATGCCACAGGTATTCTGCCTAATAACGATTACGACCGTTATAACTTTACGTTTCGTAACACAGTTAATTTTTTGAATGATAAGTTTACTCTGGATACCAGTGCGAATTATATCATTCAGAATGATAAGAACATGATTTCCCAAGGATCTTATATGTCTCCGTTTCCGGCTCTTTATCTGTTTCCGCGTGGCGAAAGTTTCGACGATGTTGCCACTTACGAGCACTTCGATCCGTTGACAGGTGCCACAACGCAATTTTGGCCTTACGGTCAAATGGGGCTTGACCAGCAGAATCCTTACTGGACGATGAACCGTATGAACCGTGAGACGGAAAGAAGGCGTTATAAACTGGCTGCCAGTCTGCAATATAACATTATGGAAGGACTGAATGTACAGGGACGTGTCAGCATTGACAATACCGAAAATATCTTTACGGAAAAGTTTTATGCTGGGACATTGGCTACATTCTCCGGCCCAAAGGGACACTATAAAGAGGATATCCGTCTCGACCGTCAAACTTATGCTGATGTGATGGCCAATTTCAATAAGACATTCGGTGACTTCAATATAGTTGCCAACCTTGGTGCCTCTATCAAGGATACTCGTATGAAATCCAGTGTAATAACCGGAAACTTGGAATTGGTGACCAATCATTTTACAATTGAGAATCTGTCTCGTACCAATAACTATAAAGTAGAAGCTGACGGTTTGAAACGGCAGACACAGTCAGTTTTTGCCAATGCGGAAATCGGTTGGAGAAGTTTCCTTTATTTGAGTCTTACAGGACGTTCGGATTGGGATTCTGCATTTGCGTTCTCCGACAGAGGAACCAAGGCTTTCTTCTATCCTTCCATAGGTCTTTCCGGCATTCTGAGTGAAGTTATTAAACTGCCCGATTGGTTCACCTTCCTAAAGGCGCGTGTATCTTACACCTCTGTGGGTAACTCTTATGATCCGTATATGACTAAAGTGCGTTATGAATACGATCCTCAGAATCATGCCTACAAGGTGATGTCCCACTATCCGAACTCTGACCTGAAACCGGAAAAGACCAACTCTTTCGAAGCTGGTTTGAATATGCGTTTCTTCGACAATTCGCTGAACTTTGATATTACCTACTATACCTCTGATACTAAGAACCAGACGTTCTACGCACCACTTCCTGCAAGCTCCGGTTTCAAAGACGTAGCTATTCAGGCTGGTAGTGTACAGAACCAGGGTATTGAGATGGCGTTGGGCTATAACAATGAATGGAAAGATTTCGGTTGGAGCTCTAACCTGACATTTACTTACAATAAGAATAAAATCAAATCGCTGGCAAATGGCGTGCAGAATCCTTATACCGGTGAACTGATTCAAATGGACTTTGTTGAAAAGGCACGTTTGGGTAGCGGAAACGCTCCGACGTTGCGTCTGGTAGAAGGCGGCTCTATGGGTGATATTTATACTAACCGTGACTTCAAGCGTGACAACAACGGTTATATCAGCCAGGATCCCAAAACTGGATTGCCTACTATGATTGAGACAGAACACAGAAAGATTGGTTCCGTACTGCCTAAAGTCAATATGGGTTGGAGAAACTCGTTCACTTATAAAGGTTTCCGCCTGAATGTATTATTGAGCGGACGTTTCGGTGGTAACGTGGTTTCCGGTACACAGGCGTTTATGGACCGTTTCGGAGTGTCGGAATATAGTGCGAAATTACGTGATGCCGGTGGGGTAATGATTAACGGACGAACTATCTCCGCCAAAGATTATCTGGGTATTGTGGCAGCCGGTTCTGGTGAAAGTGACTTCTATGTGTACGACGCTACCAACATTCGTTTGCAGGAAGTAAGTTTAGAATATACTATTTCCAAAAAGAAACTGCGTAATATTGCCGATGTAACGTTGGGCTTAATTGGAAACAATCTTGCCATGATTTATTGCAAGGCTCCGTTCGACCCCGAACAGGTGGCATCGTCTACCAGTACGTTCTACACGGGGGTGGATTATTTCATGCAGCCTAGCTTGAGAAACATGGGTTTCAGTGTAAAAGTACAATTCTAAAAAAATGGAACGAATTATGAGAAAAATCAATATGATTAAGACTGCAAGCGCAGTAACTTTCGCGTCATCGTTGTTGCTGGCTTCATGTACAGGAAACTTTGAAGATTTAAATACGCATCCCACGGATGTTTATGATGACCAGATGACCGAAATTGAAAAGGTCGGTTCGGTATTTCCCGTGATGACCTATCTGCTGAATCCGCAGCAGGAAAACAACAGCCAGATGACAGAACAGATGGTAGGCTCACAGTATGGCGGTTATTTTACGTGTACTAATAAATGGAATGGCACCAACTTCAGTTCGTTCAATCCTCAACTCAACTGGGTGGACACTCCTTTCAAGGATATGTTTACAGATTTCTATCCTAACTTCCTGAAGGTGAAAGAGCAGACCGGAGGTACCGGAACGATTTATGCCTGGGCTTCTATTATACGGGTAGGCGTAATGCTCCGTGTAGCCGACACATATGGTCCTATCCCTTATTCTCAGATGGGGCAGGGAGAATTTGCTGTGGCTTATGATGATACTAAGGAACTCTATCACAATATGATTGCTGACTTGACAAAGAGTATTGAAGTGCTTTCTGGCGTTAGCGGAACTTCCACTGCATATGCGGATTATGATGTAATGTATCAGGGAGATTTCAGCAAATGGGTGAAATATGCCAATTCCCTGAAACTACGTATGGCAGTGCGTATTGCCGATGTGGATACGGAATATGCCAAACAAGTGATGGCGGAAGCTATTCAAAGTGGGGTGATTGAATCCAACAGTGATAATGCTTATTTGAAGACTATCAATAACCCGTTCCGTCTGGCTTCGCAAGACTGGGGAGATTTGACTGTCAATGCCACAATTTCTGCGTACATGAACGGATATAGCGATCCTCGAATCGGTAAATACATGACAACTTCCAAACAGAATTTTTGTGGGGCACGTATGGGTAATAACAGTGATAATTTCAAAAATAATTATGGGCAGCCGGGTGTTGTTGGAGCAAGTGCCAATTATTCAAAACCCGCATTTGAAAGTAATTCACCGATGCCTGTCTTTTATGCTGCTGAAACCTATTTCTTGAAGGCGGAAGCTGCTTTGCAAGGCTGGATTCCCGGTGGAGAAGCCGCTGCTAAGGGGTATTATGAACAAGGTATCAAGACTTCTATGGAGCAATATAGTGTGAGCATAGGCAACTATCTGTCGAGTACAACGAAACCGACCGGATTCACAGATGCGATAAATAGTAGTGATAGTTACACATTTACAACAACTGCCGCTTCTGTATCTTGGGAAGATGGGGACAACAAACTTCAGAAAATCATTACCCAAAAGTGGATTGCCAACTTCCCGATCGGCTTCGAGGCTTGGAATGACTTCCGTCGTACGGGTTATCCGGAAATGGTTCCTCCGAAGAATAATTTAAGTTCAGCCGGTTATATAGGAACTATTACCGACAGTCGCATGGTGCGCCGTCTGCCTTATCCTTCTACGGAAAAGGACAGCAACTCTGCAAATGTGGAAGCCGCAATTTCTATGTTGGGTGGTCCGGATAATGGTAGTACGGATCTGTGGTGGGCTAAAAAGAATTAATCCTTAAATTATTTCAAGAATATGAAAATGAAAAATATCAAGACTATAGGATTCTCATTTGCGGTTGCGCTGTTTGCAGCAAGCTGTACGGATGTGGAGTCTATCAATAACGTTGACTTGAACGGAACCGTCAAGACGGATGAATACTATGCCGCTTTACGCGAGTGGAAACAGACACCGGGACTGCCGCAGGTGTTCGTATGGTTTGACAGTTGGACTGGCATTACGCCTACAGGGGAAACTAGTTTGCGCGGTTTGCCTGATTCGGTAACGATTGCTTCCAACTGGGGCGGTCATCCGAAATTCGAACTGACTCCGGAAAGAAGAGCTGATATGGAATATGTGCAAAAAGTGAAAGGGACAAAAGTTGTTGTAACGTTGTTCTCACAGAATGTCGGTGATGACCTGCCGGATAAGGAGATTTATCATACGGCAGGTACAAGTAGGGATCCGGAAGTGGTTAGACCTGCTATCAAAGCATATGCAGAAGACTTGTATAGAGCATGTCTGGAGTGTGGTTATGATGGCTATGACTGGGACTATGAACCAGGAGGAGGAATGGGACGTGGGCAACTTTGGGCTAATCCAGTGCAAAGAACCATTTTTGTAGAGGAACTTTCTTATTGGTTCGGACATGGAGCAATGGATCCCAATCGCGACCGTGGCGACCGTGCTATGCCGGAAAAACGTCTTCTTTTCTTGATTGATGGCGAAGTTGGTGTTCGCACCGGTATGGATAAAGAATGGCTTTCTTATTATGTAGACTACTTTGTACTACAAGCTTATGGTGGAATGGCTGATTGGAGAATGACGGGTGTGTTTGGAGATATGGATGACTGGATTCAGCAAGGTATCATTACTCCTGACGAGATTGTTCGCAGAACTATCGTAACCGAGAATTTTGAGTCTTATGCCAGCACTGGTGGAGGATTCCTAACTACAATGGCTAATTATATTTATAAAGGGACGTATAATATAAAAGGCGAAACGGTTAATATTGACCAGCAAATTGGTGGTTGTGGACTCTATCGTTGTGGTTTCGATTATAATCAGGGCAAGGGAGATTATGACGGTTCTCCGGAATACTATTTCTTGCGTAAAGGTATCACTACTCTTTATAGCATCTATTATGATCGTCTGAATGGCACAGCCAATGGCGGTGAGGAAGAATAAATAACGGTTAAATGAATCTTATAAGCATAAAAGTTATGAAATATATCTATTTATCAAGTCTCATAGTTGTACTGTCGGCATTTCTGTTTGCAGGATGCGATAATGCAGATTACAAAGCTCAGGGAAATAGCCTGTATATTGCAGATGCTGCCGGTACAGCCAAAGCTGCAACAATCACGATGGACGGTGGTGCAGATATTAGCGTCACAGTGCGTCTGGCTCAAAAGCTTGCGGAAGACGTAGAAGTGGAAATCGGGTTTACTCCGGAAATAATTGCAGGTTATAATGCTAATAATGGTACGGAGTATGAAGCGTTGCCAGCGGAACAATTGCCGCAGGGGGCTACGGTTACTATTCCTGCCGGTGAAATTAGTGCCACTTTCCAGTTACATATTGACGACTTCGCCACAAATGGTATTACTTATGCCGTTCCCTTGACATTGGGCAATGTATTGAAAGGAAATGTTGCAAAATCTGCTGCACAAGGTCGGTTTATCTATGTATTGTCTAAACCGTTGAATGTATCTGTTCCGGTGATGAAACCCCAGAGTTCTGAAAAAGCGGAGACAGATCCGGATACTGACTGGGGCGTTTCTGTTGAAACTTATACGCTAGAAACATGGGTACGTATGAGTAAATTGAATAAGAATAATCAGGCTATTTTTAATGTTCGTGCCAACAATGAAGTCTATGTTCGCTTTGGTGATGCCAACTCTCCTTACAATTACTTGCAGGTTAAGGCGCATGGTGACGGTGGAACAGAGACGGCAAGAGACTGGAATACCAATCAATGGTATCATTTAGCTATCGTTTATAATGGAAGTGAACTCATTATTTATCGTGACGGATTGCGTGTGGCAGGAAAGCAAGTGCCCGCACCGAAGGGTGGAATGGTGATTAACGGCTTGCAGATGATTTCCAGCAGTGCTACGTATTTCCCGGCTGAATGTGCTATGAGTCAGGTACGTTTCTGGAGTTATGCTCGTTCGGAGGCTGAAATTCAGAATAATATGTTCTTCGAAGTGAATCCGAAGAATCCGAACCTGATTGGTCTTTGGCCATTGGATGAGGGCGAAGGCAATACATTCAAGGATGCTACCGGACAAGGACGTGATATGACTGCAGGTGATGGTCTTGTCAGACGTTGGGAACATGATGTCCGCTTCGATAAAAAATAAACGACTTTTTTACATAATAATGTGAAATAGGTATTGGTAATACACAAGGGAAGCCCCGGTTTATTCGAGTATCCGTGAGAATACGAGGTAATGCTGGGGCTATTTTTTTGTGTTCTTCAAAGTGATGGGCTTTACCTACATCTCCAAATTTTTTATTACCATGATAGATAACAATAACCAGGTAGAAAACAAATTTTCAGCTCTTTTTTTAGAAAACTATTCTAAGATAAGAAAGTACGCTTATAGATTGCTGAAATCAGAGTATGATGCAGAAGATGTGGCACAGGACGTGTTTGTCAAACTTTGGGAACAACAGGAAATATGGGTGAACAATGAGAGAAAACTAGACTCCTATCTTTTGGTTATGACTAAAAATATTGCTTTAAACATCCTCAAACACCAACGGATAAAACAGGAATATCAAGAGCGTTTTGTGCAGGAGTTCCCATTCTATGAACTGGCTAATAATGATAATTTTTGGGCGGACATATACCATCGGGAAATGCTGCAAAACATCTATATATTACTGGAAACTGTTCCGGAACGGAGAAGGAGTATATTTAAACTCAGCCGTTTTAGGGGCGTAAGCCATAAAGAGATAGCTTGCAAAATGAATATATCCGTCCATACAGTTGAACGACAAATATATTTAACGCAGTTAAAATTAAGAGAAGTTTTCTTGCTCATTTAGCAGCCAAAGGCTTTGAAGTCTATCATGGAACATTTACTTTTTCAAGAATAAACAAAAACGAGACTGTCTAAAATGAAAGTCTCGTTTTATTTATTGATTAACTTGCTTAATAAGCCTCGATTTCATCAATCCACAATTCAGCAGGAATAACTTCCGGACCGTTGTTCTTCTCGAAATTAACGCCATTGCGCAATGTTCCGCCACTCTTAATCTTAACTTTCAAGAAAGTAGCCTGTGTCGGTTCAAATTCGATAGAATCGGTGAAAGCGATTCTTCCTGTTTCCGGATAATCGTGTTGCAGGGCTTTTTCTGCTATCCGGGTATATTCTTTTCCGTCAGTAGATACCTCTACGGCAACTCCACCGGCAGGAAGTATTCTCATGGCAGGATTGAACAAAGAACCGAAAGTAACTTTGCTGACCAAAGTCGGCTGATTCAAATTTACAGTGAATTCCAAGTCTTTCCCTTCAGTGACGGCGAAGCTGCTCCATGGATTATAAGAAGCACCGTTTCCTCGTTTACCGTTAGTCAGGCCAAAAGTAGTCTTGTCTGCTCCCATTACATCATTCTCATCGAATATATCGCCTGTCCATTCCATCTTATAATTGGCGGTAAACGGTTTTCCTGCTAATAAATTGCCATATAGCGGCTTGTGAGTGACTTTGCCTAGCATTTTACCGTCTTTGAAAGCAGCGGTTTTCAGGTCGATATTTCCTTCGAGTACGAAAGGTAATTCATACAGAGTCGAAGTTGGAATAGGTTCACTGCCGTCCGTCGTATATCGGATTTCTGCATTCGGATAGTAACTTTCCAGTAATACCATTAAAGGTCCGTTTTCGTCTGCATGAGTGTTTACGTTTACTTCAAAGAAGTTGAGGCACGGTTTCGTATCCATTACTTTCAGACGCTCAAACACAGTAACCATACGTTCGCAGAAATTCCTCCAGTTCTTGTTGGCATCCAGTGTCCATCCGGTTTCCGCGATAGCCATTGCACGTGGGAAAGCCTGATAATCCGTGCGGTCGGAGTTTTTCATATATTCTCTCCAAATATTACCTTGCATACCAATGACATGCTTCTTCACTAACTCGTCTGCGTCGTCCGGCACAGGATTATAACTGTATGTCTTTTTCAAAGTAGTATATCCGCCAATAGTAGTCGGGGCGATGGCTGGGTCTTCCTGATAGAAGTCCAGGTAAGCATACGGCATAGGAGTCATAATGGCGTTATGGCCGGCTTTGGCAGCGTTCAGTCCACCTTCTACACCACGCCATGACATGACGGTTGCATTCGGAGCCAGACCGCCTTCCAGAATTTCATCCCAACCGATGATGTTGCGTCCTTTGCCATTCAGATATTTCTCCATACGGGTGACAAAGTAACTCTGTAGTTTATCTTCTTTACTATGTTTCACACCGTCCACCTTACTCGGAGTTACATCGTCTCTCAGGCCTAACTGACGGATTAGCTGCTGGCAGAAAGTACTGTTCTTCCATGCCGTCTTGGGACATTCGTCCCCACCGATATGAATGTATTCGCTGGGGAATAGCTCCACCACTTCATCCATTACCCCTTCGAAGAACTTGAAAGTCGTTTCGCTTGGGCAGAAGACTTGTTCGAATACCCCCCAGGTAGGAGATACTTTATATGTCTGTGTAGAATCACAGGATAATTCCGGATAAGAAGCCAGGGCAGCCAATGCATGTCCCGGCATTTCGATTTCGGGAATAACATTAATATATTTGCTTGCGGTATACGCAACTACGTCTTTGATTTGTTCCTGCGTGTAATATCCTCCATGTTCTTCTCCGTCAAACACTTGCGGATAATTTACATAATAGTAGTCAATCAGTGTCTTTTCGCGTTTAGATCCAACTTCTGTCAACTTGGGATATTTCTTGATTTCGATTCTCCATCCTTGGTCGTCCGTCAGATGCCAGTGGAAAGTATTCATCTTGTTCATAGCCAACTGGTCGATGAACTTATAAATATACTCTATCGGTACGTAATGACGACATACATCCAGCATCAGTCCGCGGTAAGCAAAACGCGGAGCGTCTTCAATTTCTACGGCAGGAATCGACCAGTTGGCTTTTTTATCCATTTGTTTTCCATAAACTGCTGGGGGAAGTAGTTGGAAAATGGTTTGCACTCCATAGAAAAATCCGTTGGGCTGGGAAGCGCTAAGCGTAATGAGATTGGAGGTGACGGATAGCTTGTAACCTTCTTTCGACATACCTTCTTCTACTACGAAGCAGATGGCCGGTTTTCCGTTTGCGTTTTCCGTTTCTTTCAGCGAAATTCCGGCCGTCAGTTTCAGCCGTTCGGCTAATCCATTAGCGATTTCTTTTACTTCGGGTGCATCGGGGGGAACTACCAGTCTGACCTTATTACTTAATTTAAAACGCCCTTCCCTCGGGATAATTTGGTTGGGTTTGGGAACGATGTTGTACTCGTTCACCGCTTCTTTTGTCTTTTGGCAACTGGGGGTAATCATTAGTAAAGACAAAAGAAGAAGAGAAATACTTTTCTTCATGGTCAAAATATGTGTTAAGTTATAAATAGAATTGACAGGACAAATGTACTCGTTTAAATGATAAGTTCCAATAATATGAAAATAAAAGAGCCGGAATTAATTCCGGCTCTTAGTTAAAGTTGTAGATTACTATAGTTGTATAATAAAAGAGAGAATTTTTATTTCAGGAGTTGTTCTTCAATGATTTGTACATACTTCTCCGGAGTGGCACCAACTTCAATAATCGGTTTTCCACCGACAGGAATAAAGAATAAAGTAGGTAATGCTTGTACACCAAAGTGGCTGCATAAATCTTTTTCTTTGTCAGCATTAACCTTGTAGAATATCACTTTTCCTTTATACTTATCAGCAAGTTTCTCCATTTCCGGAAGTAGGCGCATACAAGGTCCGCACCATGTAGCCCAGAAATCAATGACTACCGGTTTGTCTCCGTTATAAATGAAATCATTTCCTTTTCTGTAGTCAAAGATGTGTTCAAGGAAGAATTGGCGGGTAATCGGATTCAGCTTGCCATCTTCAATTCGGGTTTCCGTAACTTTAGCTTCTGCTTCCGGTATGGGAACCATATCGAATGGTTGGAAATAAACTTTCTGATGAATATAGTCGATGGATATAATTCCGTAGTCCAGGATCTTCTTACCTAATACGGAACGTTTCAAGAATGGGTTTTTCACTGCCATGGCATCTTCAATCTTTGTTTTTACAAACATCGTTTCAGGTAAGATGAGACCTTCCTCTTCTTGAGTTGCTTCTTTATATCCATTGAAAACTTTTTGGTTGGTTCCTTTTGTATATTGTGTACTCCATGTTTTGAAATCCTCTTCGGTAAGATTCACTAGTCCGTCACTCCATGTATCCAATACAAGAGAAACAGGCTTTCCCTGAATGTTTATCGGACATACTATTCCCAATCCAGTTATCAGATTAAAGTTTTCCCGATAGTTTAGTTTCATGTAGGAAGGACGGTAGGGTTGGGTGACCGTAATTTTTTTCCTCTTCATATCAATGGTCAGAACAGAAGTGCGGAAGACAGCTCCGCTTAACACACCCATAACCCCTAGTTTGCGTAGATAGGGTTCGTCTTCCAGGGCGAAGGCCGGAAGATCGTTGGCAAATGTATTGTTGCCAATAGCCACTGTTGCTATTTCATATACTTCTCCAACAGGTACTTGTTTGAATACAAAATCTTGATAAGAACTGAAAGTACCTTTTTTTTCTGTGTTAATACGTAATTTCCTGAGAGCTTCAGGAAGTAGGGCATTATGTCCCGATAAGTCAAGAACAAAGTTTGCCGTTTCGCCATTAATGGTAGCTTCTACGATAATCTTTCCATCGATGGTCTTGAATGGAATGACCTCTGTCATACTATTCTGTGTTTGTGCGCTGATGCCTCCGGCAATACAGAATGCAAGTAGACAGAGATACATTTTTGTTATTATTTGTTTCATATTTTTTTGTTTAAAGTTCATTTCTCTTTCCTGATTTCAATCCTTTTCTCTTGATTGTCTTTTTTGATGATAATATAGCCGTTATCGCCAGGTATGGCATTCATAATTTCTTCCACCGCCATCTGGCTCATGGGACAATCTTTCAAAGAAGTTCCGTTGATGTTAATCACTTCATCGCCGAAAGCAACTTTATCTTTCATGCTGTCCCATATTGTTGTGATTTCGAATCTCTCATTGCGCGGCAATATACTCACATTCCAAAGAGCGGGAGCACCACCCATATCGATTTTTCCTTCTTCGAACGGTAAAAAGTAAAAACGTCTGCGCATATAATCAATGATTACTTTGCCATATTTCAGTAGATCCACTCCGAGGATAGTCCCGTTCATGACAGTCGTTGTACTACCTACGTTCGTGAACTCTTTTCCCATAATGTTGATTGAGGGAACAGCTACTTTCTTTATATCCACCGGTTTACCCAGACCTGTAATCCCGGCAGCTACGATACCATATCCATGATTGGTAACTTGCGAAACATCAGCCAGTCTGTTGCAGTCGTCCGTAGAATAAAGCAGGAAGCCTCCGGCGCCTGTGTCAAACAACACTTTTAAATCATTATCTCCTAATCGGACATTGACTATGGAATGATGTTCTGTTTCATCCAATAATGGAAGTCCGTCTGTTACTTTTAACCTTTCGGGACGATACGGATAGTTAATAACCATTATTTTCGAACGGGAATCGAATGTCACAACCGACTGTGCGAAGGCATCTCCTCCAAGAATTCCGACAACTCCCAGTTCTGTGAAGAATGGGCTTTTAGGTAGCACCATCGTTTTCAACTGTTTGATTTTATAGCTTTTTCCGATAGAGATATTCTGTACGTGGGCTTCCTGATAGTTGGAGCCTTGTGCATTCACATCAGAAATACGCATATATCCTGCGGCAGTAGCTTTCATTTCCGTTGCTGCATCATACATGGTCCCTGTTCTTCCTCCGGTATCGACGATGTATTTTACTTTTATGCCATTAACGGTGACGGGTATGATGATTTTTTCATGGATGAATTCATAAGGAATGGTATCGCAAACCTTATTTTGGATTTGCGCTACCATTTCTAGTCCGCAGTTTAGAAATAATAGCAGCCATAAGCCGGTCAGTATTCCTATTCTTTTCATATCATTCTTTTTTATAGATAATATCTTTTACTCCGGAAGCTGTCTGTATTGTTAGCTTCGTCTGTTTTTTCTCTTTCAATTCCGGTATTCCGTTCAGAATACTTTCGCAGAAGTCATATTTTTTAGTAGGTTTGCCATTAATCTTAATTACTTTGTCCCCTACTTCTATCTCCCCCTTCGTGCTGCTCCAGACGGTAGATACATATAAGTCTCCGTCTTTGACCGTCAAATCGAAGTTATTACATTGATTGTTGATCTTATTATCCGGTTGGAAAGCTTCAAAATAGAATCTTCCTCGTGGATAGTCGATGGTAACTTTACCGTATTCCAGCAATTTGACACCTAGTAACGTATAAGGATGTTTGTTCGTACTGGTCGTCAAGTTACGAAATTTGGTGGCTCCTACTGACAACAGGGGGATATATACTCTATGAGAAGAAGCTTTATCCGCTTGTCCGGCTACTCCGATGCTTCCTTCTCCATATCCTTCGGAAACGACTTCTAAGGATGCCTCCTGTTTTATTTTCTCAAAATCACTTTCAATGAGGGATAGTAGGCTGGGACTACCTGTATCAAATAATACAGTAATGTTGCTGACCGGAGCTATCTGCACATTGACAATTGGCATACCACCTTCTTTCGTGAAATTCAACATTTTCCGTAAAGATACCGTAGAAGGTTTTTCTGCAGAGGTGACTATGATATTTTTTGTCTGCGAATCAATATTGACAATGGTATTTGCAAATAAATCGCTGCCGATGATACCGTCTACTCCAAAACATTCCCAACCTTTTACCTCGTCGATGATCAGTGATGGGGCATGTTTAAAGTTGATAACATTATCGGGAGTTGTCAGGTTTTCTATTCGTGCAGTTTTGTAATAACTTTCCACGTTGTTCACATCTGTCACCTTCATCGAGTCTGTTGCCACTATTTGTAATGTTTGGCAAGCTTTAGTCGTGAGAGCAGTGCGTCCTCCGGTATCAAAGATGAAAGTGCGTCCAGTGCCGTTTACTTTCATTTCGACAATCATTTTTTCGCCTACCATCCGATAGGGTATGGTTGCTTTATATTGTTGGGCGAATAAAGGGACCGCCATGCAAAAGGCGATGACGGTTCCAGTTAAACGAGTATACTTCATAGGCTAATCTTTATTTACTGACTTTTTCTGCTTCCAAAATTGCCTGATAAGCATTTACGATACCTCCGGAAATACATAGATCATCAAAAAGGAACAAATCTTGTGAAGGACTATTGTTCACGCGTATTCCTTTTTCTACTTCTACTCCCTTGCGTGAGGTGACGCTTTTCAATAATATATCACGGATTTGAGAACCGGTCAGTTTTGGGAAATAAGATTTCACAAGGGCAGCTACGCCGGCTACGGTAGCTGAAGCCATTCCTTCGCCAGTTCCTTTCTGGTAAGTATCGCCCATATAGGAAGAATAGATATCCGTTCCCGGAGCATAAATATCAAGAGCCGTTGCGCCGTAATTCGTATTCAATACAGGATTACCTTTCTTGTCAGATGAAGCAACCACCATGAAATTGGTAAGCTCACCATCTTTGCTCATCTTCCGGTTTGGGAAAAATTCGCTTTTATCCATGTCTACTGATAGATCCCATACAGGAACAATAACTAATGCTCCTTTCTTTTCTGCTTCTTTCAGTGCATCTGTTACCCATTGTTTCTGTTCTTCTGGATATAAAGAGTTTTGTTCCGGCAGTAAGATTACATCTGCTCCATGGTTTACTGCATAGCGGATGGCTAGTGCCATATCTTTCAGGTAAGGTTCTCCTTCTCCCGGATGGATGCGCAAGGTCATGATTTCCGCATTGTCAGCTATACCGTTACTTCCAACACCGTTGTCACGTTTGGCTGCAATGACACCTGCTTTCATTACACCGGTTGCTGCATCTGATGTTAACAGTACGTTATTACCGTAATGCGTGTCATTAATATCCATAGGATTGTCACCTACAATTTCTTTACGGTTGTCTGTACCATATTTCTTTAAGGCATCTGCATAGGCTGCTTTAGCTGTCTCTACGCTTTTCTTCCCCATATTCTGATATACGGGTTCCCATTTGTCTGTATTATAGAGACTGAAGTAGTAGGCTGTAAACACAAAGGCGACTTCAGAAAGACTGTCTCTTTCTGCTTTGGGATCATAACAACTTTGGAAATCCTCAACGGTTAATTCTTTTCCCGGAAAACGTTTTTTCATGTCCTTGTCGAACTTTTCAACATATTCTTCTATAACATAAGAAAGTTGCAAGCCGCCATATGTACCTCCAATTCTGGATTCCGGCATAACCTTAAAACGATAGTAATTGTATTCCTCCATATTTTCCGGTGCGGGAACCTCCTGACGTCTTCCGTTAACGATTTTATAATATTTCTTTCCATCAAAGACATAATCAGCGTATTTATCCTTGAGGCGGAAGAATTCACGTTCTCCTTCGCGTGTCAGAGCTTCCATAACCTGTCCGTCTTTGCCGCCGATGAAGTTCCATCCATTGATGTCGTCAACAAATCCGTTCTTATCATCGTCTTTCTGGTTCTGTTTTTCTTTCGGGTTGATCCAGATAGCATGTTTCAAGTCCTCGTGTTCTACGTCCATTCCAGTTCCAATCAATGCAACAACTGGTCTTTTTTTAGCTTTCTTTTTGTTGGCTTTCAGGTAATCATATGCTTTGTTTACTTCGGCTCCGTACACACTGTCCTGGTCGAAAGAGCAGTTAAACCAGTCCAGTTCGGATTGTTTCTTTTGCATTTCAACCTTTTGTTTGATTAACTGGGCCGATGCTGTAATGCTGACAAAACAGCATACAATAGAAAATATAAGTTTCTTCATTGTTGGATGAGTTATAATTTATATAGTTTATTTATTTTCTAATTTTTAATATGGCTTCGCGCACTTGTTCACCTCGAACATTTCGTGCTGCAAGTTTGCCTTCTTTGTCAATGACTACAAGGAAGGGGATAGAGTAGAAGCCATAGGCATTCTGAATAGCACTTGGAGTTTTACTGTTTTTAGGGAAGCCTGTCTTATCCCACAGCATCACCCACGGAAGTTTTTCTTCGTCCAGCATTTTTCTCCATTTAGCTTCGCTGTCATCCAGCGAGACACTGATGAATTCCAGATCGTCAGCTTTCAGTTCATTGTATATGGTCAGCATACTGCGCATTTCTTTGCGACAGGGACCGCACCATGAAGCACAGAAATCTAGTACGACAATTTTTCCACGAAAGTCTTTCAGACTTACATTTTTTCCGTTGGCATCTATGAAAGTAAAGTCGGGACATTCTGCACTGATAATTTGGTGGGATAGGACCTCTACTCTGTTTACCAACCATTTGGCAGATAACGATTTTCTGTCTTGCTCTGGTATCATGTCTAATAGCATTTTGTTGGATTGGTAATCATTTATATCTGCCAGATAGGCTAATGCAGCTGCCATACTGGGAGTGAGTTTTTCTTTGACAGAAGTAGAAATCGTTGCTATATCCGGATCTCTTTCTGTGGGCATATAGGTTTGCAAGGTCAGAAACGGATCGATGCCGGTGAATGAAAGAGAGCTTTGTTCAGGATTCTTTTCATCGAAAAAACCATGAATGTTTACAGGGGTATTTTCGAGGTATATGTTTTGCTCTGTATTCCCAATATATAGTGTATATACATCAGGTAAAATGTTTTTCTTTTCAGTTTCGAATACTCCATTCTGGCTAATGGGACAACTTAAAACGAGTTTTCCGTTCAAGTCCTTAACTTGTAAAGTGGTTGGCTTGAGTAGTCTCAACTTTCCTTTGAACAGTAACCCGTCGTCGCTCCATAAAGGAGTAGTGCTCCATAAGAATAATAATATAAATGAAAGTCTTTTTATTAATTTCATGATTTCTTGTTTATAAGATATTGTAAGATATCTTGTTATTATTTGGTCTATTCTTTAAGATGATTATCTTAATGTTAGAGAGTTTTACCAATAATCTCACCAATCCCAGCCTGCCCAAGGATCATCATTGTCATCTCCTTCATCTGTTTCCGGTAGTTCCGGATAAGGTTTGATATCCCAATCTTCCGGCCCTTGGGCAATAGCTTCCAAATCAATATTATATTTTTTTAGATAGTTTGTTACAAAATCAAACTTAGTGTTTAAAAATGGATAAGTTGCTGAAGGCCACATTGTTTCTCGCTCCTCTTTTGTAAATCGCATGGCTATTTGCAGGTAACCGATAAATGTTTCTTTGGCTGTTGGAGGATTGTTGGAATTAGGTTTGTTATAATTGGCCGATAATGAATTTATATTACCGGGATAACCTCTTCTAAGATAATAGTCTGGTTTAGCTTTGCTTTCAATAGCTTCATCTATGATAAGTGAAGTTGAATGGTCGAATCCGGCATCAAATTCGTCTTCTGGTATGATAATATTCCCTCTTGTGATGGCTGTACGTATGACCTCATCAATAATTTTAAAACGGCGTATTGTATAGCTGTCTTGATCGTTGGCAATGGGGCTTCTCCATGCTGGAATCGGAGCTTCATATGTACTGTGGGCAGCATCTCCCCAAAAGCAAGTTATCCAACAGTCGGTTTGGTTGTCGTCATGTTCGGATAATGCGACGTAGTATTCTAATATTCCGGGTATTATGGATGTAAATACAGAATAATTGTATACAAAATACCAATACATAGGAAAGACTCTATCAGTCACCTCTCGGTTGAGGTAAGGAAATACATGGTTTTTCATAAAGGTGATATAAAATGCACCCATCTCGTCATTGAGACAATTTTCGAATATTTTTGATGAATTGCCGAGTCCACCATTGGTCCAGTTTTTATTGAGATCTTTTTCTGTTATATTTTTATATATCAGTTTGACTCCGAAATTCTTATAGATTTCCATAGCATCATTGTCCCACGGGTTGTCTCCTTGAGGAAATTCGAACCCTCCGGCAAGTGCTAGCGGGTCTGGTGTCGGCTCGATTATATCTTCATCATAACAGGAAGAGAATGTGAGACAGAATAGTAATATCCATACATTATATATTGGCTTCATAATTCTCTGTTGTTTAAAATTGGTAATCATTGTTTCTTGTTATTTATATTTTAGTCTATGACGGGAACTCCGGTTCGTTGCGGTCCGAATGAGTTTTGTTCTAGTAATAAGTTCTTTTGTATAACTTCTTGAGGTATAGGTAATACATACGAAAGATCATTCTTTGTCAGTGTATACACTTTTCCTTCCCATTTATGTTGTATGGGAAGCATACCGTAGCGACGTAAGTCGAACCAACGTTGGCCTTCATAACAAAGTTCTTTTCTACGTTCTTCACGTATTTTAGTGATGAGAACTTCTCCGCTTAATCCCGAAAAGGAAGGTGCGTTTCCTTCAACGTATCGTTTTTCCAGTAATGTGTTCATTGCAGTTATGGCGTCTCCTTCAGACTTGTTCATGGCAGCAGCTTCTGCATAGTTCAGATAAGCTTCTGCTATTCGGAAAGAGAGGGCAAAATAATCACTACTTCCTGAAGTGGGAACAGAACGGAGTGTTTTGTATTTGCCATAAGGAAGATAAGTATCATAAAAAGTACTGTTTTCCGGTACCATTTCGTTGTACTGTACCTCTCTGGTGATGTAACGATCTTTGCGTAAATCCCCCTCTTGGAAGCTCTTGAGCAACTCGTCTGCAGCTTTAAACATTCTTCTGTTCTCTTCTCCATCGGAATTATTGTCTTTTTTTTCGATATAACCTTCGTATTCGCCTGTTAGATCTCTTATGGTTCCATAACTCCAAATAACTTCCGGTGAATCATAGGTATTGAATGTATAATAAGGTTCTTTCATACCTGCTTCCGGTGCAGGAATTGTATTCAGGTCACGTAATGAAAAATTCCAGTCTTTGATAACTTTCTCTGCATACGTTTTCGCTTCTGCCCAATTTTCCATATATAGTGCTATACGTGACTTTAATAATTGCACCATAGGTAGGCTGACGAGGTAGTTCGGTTCATATTGCTGTGTGGTAGAGAGAGTTAGAAATAAGCGTTCTGCTTCGTTGATATCGGCAACAATCTGCAGGTATACTTCTTCTACCGTGTTCCGTTTTATCAATATATTGCCTTCATCCCTCATTTTACTATCCAGTTTGAGAGGAACTCCCAGCGATTCTTTGTTATAATTATAAGGAAGTCCATACTGATTGACCAGCATGTAATAATAGAAAGCCCTTAAAGCGTAGGCTTGTGCTTTAATATAATTTTTTTCGGATTCTGTACCAGACACTTCGTCAATATAGTCAAGTGCGGCATTAGCTCCTAAAATATATTCATAGAGGTTTTCCCATGTATTGACCGTTTGGTATCCTAATTTCTCCCGTATTTCGAACATATTGGGTTGCCAACTATACAGAATTTCAAAAACTTCCATCTTTGCCTGGTCATTTTCAGTGAATCCGTAGCCTTCCACCTGATTCTGCTCGATATCATCTGCGAGTATTTCCAGATAGTTGAGAAATCTAGTGTCCTGCTGTCGGGGATAAGCTTCTCCAATAAGCATCTCTTGTAATGCGTTAGCGTCTTTGGGGATGTATTGACTCTGTGACTTGGGCTCTAAAAAATCTCCACAAGCGGTGAGACTGGTAAGTGTTATTGTATAAATTAAATATTTAAGTTTCATATCTCTCTTTGTTTATTGTTTAAAATCCGATATTAAGTCCCAATGAGAAAGAGCGTGGCATGATGCTGTTCTCTAATTCCGGGTCGAAGCCGTTAAAGCGTTTACTGGCTATTACAAATATGTTGTCCATATTGAAATTGACAGACAGGTTTTTGGCATGTATCTTGTCGCACCATTCTTTTTTCATTTGCCAGGATAGTCCGATGTTGCGGCAACGCAGGAATGAAGCATTAACTACCATAGCATCTGATTTTTCCCACATTGGAATGGCAGATTCTCCGTTATCTGTGTTAGGCAAAGTCCAGGCTATTCCTAACGGCCATGTCGGTAGTCCGGGGATATTTGTGTGAGCTTCGTCCCCTGGTTTTTGCCAACGATTCAGTAAATCCCGGTTTATATTCTTAGTCGGATCGGGCATCATATTATGATCCCCTCGGAAATCATTGTAAGGTGACGGCAAACGTTTATGGCTACCTAATAAAAGGGAGAAGCTAGTGTTCAATGACAAAGACTTGTAGCGGAAACTTAAACCGAGACCTCCGGTGAAGAACGGCTCTTTTTCTCCGGAATATACAAGGTAAGTGGTCGGATCGATGTCTTTACTT
>OJJH01000160.1_pt1 | contig 30621 bp, 23 predicted proteins | sample 1596251 | NCBI WGS metagenome assembly OJJH01 (sample SAMEA4350153, study PRJEB24818) | metagenome | biome: human; feature: gut; material: faeces | place: Denmark | collected 2013-09
CTTTAGTTCTTCACAATTAACTTCATATTGTTTTAGTTTTAGATACTTTATCCAGTTTTTTAGGATAATAATTTCTTTAGCTGCCTTTATTGCATTGAAAAGTTTTTTGAAAGCGGCATCTTCTTTACTGGTTACTTGCTTGGTTCGCTTGGTAAATGATTTTAAATCAGACGGTAGGCCGAATTTTTCCATTGCTACATTTGTTTCAGACGCACATTTGAGTATAAAACTATCCATTGCGGGATAGATCATTATCAGAAAATGAGGTTTTGACGGATGTTTGTACAGATAAAGTGATTCTGTATGTGCTATTTCGTCAAAGTCATCTACATATTTTACTTGTTTTTTATCCTTGTCGATGATACCTATGGCAAAATTATCTTTTAGTTTTTCCTGCATTATTTTTACAACAGTATTGCAGCCTTTTTGATGATTATACCCTTTGGTTGTCGGGACTAATGTTTCAATGCAATTGGTATCGATGAAACATTCAGGAATAATATATAATTCAGCCATTATTTTAAGAATGTTTCAGTATTAAAGAAAAGGTCAGCTCCATATTCATACATTTCTTGCAATTCACTCGAAGTAGCCCTTTTAATTATTGTTTCCCCGTCTTTGAAGTCTGTCAGGTAAATTGCCAAATCTTTCTCTGCTTGCTCTAATAAGTCGTTTACCACATACGGACTGTGTGTGGTTATGAAGAATTGGTTTTGTTCTGAATTAATAATGTCTTGTGTTATCTTTGAAATGTACGGTGGGTATGAATGTGCTTCAGGTTCCTCAAAAATCAACACAGAGTTTTGATTGCTTTCAATGGCTGCTTTATAGAATATCATTCGTTGCAGCGTGTCGGCAATAGAATGGAATGGGATTAAGAAAATTTCTCCGCTTCCTTTTTCTTTCATTATTTTTATTTCCTGGCTATTGGTATCGAATACATATTTCAGATCATACTCTTTGAATATTTCAGTCAGTTCTTTCTTTAGTTCATTCTGTTGGGTAACCACGGTCATTAGGTTACTACCATCAGGTGGGAGAAGGTAGTTTATTGAAACTTTATCTTTTTCAAAGATTGTGGGATAGAAATAACTTTTAAATGGATTGACTGTTGAAAAGTCATCTATATTTTTCTTGGTAGATAACAATAGATTGCTGAAAGGTAATGTGATAATCTCTTTGTCGGAATAAGATAAAGTGACGTTGACTCCTTTAGCGTCTATATCAACTTTAGCCTCCATATCATCTGCTTTTACGGATATGCTTTGGTCAATGTTACCATTAAAAAAAAGTTCAGCATCGTTTTCTATCCGGATAAACTGTTGGATACTTTTCTTTTTGCCATATTTCAGGTAAGGCAGACAGAAAAGTGATAATGCTTCCAATATGTTGCTTTTTCCGACATTGGGTTTTCCTATCAGTAAATTAACTCTTTTGCACTCGTTGAGTGAAATATCCTTGATAGATTTGAAATTGCTGATATGTATGGAATTTATAAGCTTCTGCATATGTCTCTTTTGAAATTGAATAATTGCAAAGATAGATAATCTATGTTTGTAAAGCAAACAAGTGGATAAGTAATCTGTTCATGAGAATACACCAATGTAATTTTGTAGTTGTTTTATTACCTGATAGGTTGTGCTATCAAAAATGCAGTTTTCTTCTGATAAAAAGTGAAAAGACTATAGATGATTCTTGTAAACTTATAGAAAATAGGGGGGGCTAATGACTTAAAATGTTGATTATTAGCGCTGCCACATTTTTGTTCTTCCCCGTATAATACTTAAGATAAGAACAAAAATGTGGTAGTGTTTAAAGGTGAAAAATCTTCGGTTGCTACTACTCTTATTTTAGGCTCGAAACTTTCCCACCAGTTAATCATATGAGCGTTGGAAGAGTTAGTAGCTTCCGAAGGATGATTATTCTTTATTTTTCTGTGTTACTTCGATACCTGCAGGCCATAGTACTGCTTTGTTGTAGGCTTTTGCATCATTTCCGTGACCGGAGTAATCTTTGGCTATGTCGCCTTCGCCTTCGTTAAACTTCCAGTAGGCGCAGAGACCGGGAGCGTTCTCGGGATCTTCTACGTTGTACATATTCTTGTAGATTTCCTGTTGTGTGCGGGCTGTGTTCCATATGCGTACTTCACAGATTTCACCATCGAGCTGTCGGCTCATGTCATCGGGTTCGCCGTAGGAGTGACCTATTTTGAACATGAACTGTTTGCCGCGTTCCTGCAGGCCGAGGTTGATGGATTCGCCACTTCCGTAGTCTTCGGCGTGGCTTTGTTCACGTCCGTCAACGTAGATGGAGGCGGTGCGCGCTTCGGTGTCGTAAACCACGGCTACGTGATACCATTCATTGGGGAGCAGCAATTTGCTGTTGTCGGCATTGGGTATTTTGTTTTCCTGGGCGGCGAATTGTAATTGCTGCAAGGGGAATCCGGCATCACCGAGGCGCAATAGGCAGTATTGCTCAATGCCCATGATGGTACAGATGTTTTTCGTTTCGGAACCGTATTTGAAGTCGTTCACACGGATGATGGCTTCAAAGGTGAGTTGTTTCAGACCGTTCACGATGCCGGCAGTGGGACTGTTTTTGTCGAATCCGGGCACTTCGAAATAGTTATCCTTCAGGTTGACGGCGGTGGTGATGGCGCTGGAACGTCGGATGATGTAACAAATGGTTTTCGAGCCATCGAGGATACCAATTCCTCCTGTCGCTTGACTGATGGTGACGGGCAGTAGATAGCCGTCGTCGATGGTGAGTTCAGTGAGGGCGGCGAAGTCGATGTTGACGGGCGCAGAGGTGGTTTTACCTTGCGGGATGATGGCTTGCTCGGTGGAGAAAGTGTAATATTTGGAGTCGAGCAAGGTGTAGTCTGTTTCCAGGCGGGCATTGTAGGTACTCACAAGTGTGGGGTCTACTTTGAAGCTGACGTTGACATCGCTACCCGTCGGTTGCGAGAGTTGGGCGGCGATTGTTTGTTGTCCGGTTTCAATGAGACGGTTGAAGGTGAAGTTTGCCACGTCCTTCTGTTGGGCGACGTCGAGATAGACTACGTTGTCGAAAGGAGTGGCGTTGCTGTAGTCTTTGTTGTCGCAGGCGGCTACGGATACTAGCAGGACGGCTGCAAGGCTTGCGAGGGAGGCGTTAGCTAGGATGCCTCGGAGGGTTCTTGTTGTTTTCATGGCATTTGAATTTTTGTTTTTTTTACGGGATTGATAAATATATGTCGTTTCGAATTTCTTCGTTGGATTTTCTGTTTTTGTTAATGTCCGTCCGTCGGGTGTTGCCGATGGGTGGACGGTATGTTGTTGATGCTTTCTCTTACGGTGAAGCATTGTTATGAGAATTAGCTTTGTTCATAGCTGTTGGCTTTGGTTTCGAAATGAAAAAACGGGAGTGCTACCAGTGAAAGTATAGCTTTATGGCAGTGTACTTTTGGACAGACACTCCCAGTTTTTTCTTTTTTTCTTTGCTTCATTTAATGCAAGACCTGTTTTTGTAAAGTCTTGCAGAAACTTACGTCAAATAGGTTCACGCAAATCTGCTAGTAGTTCTTTGGATAAGAAGTACCAGACCAACTAACTGTCTTTCCGCCCCATACATTAGGTGCGAAATAATTCATTGTTCCGGATGCGTCATAATTGCGTACGTTGAACATCATGATAGCCCCATAACCGCTATAGGATTTCGATGCAACTTGGATTTGACTTGCACCAGGAGTTCCTTGGGTATATTGTATTGACATTTTTGCCCATTTGCTGTTTGCAAATCCGGAAGGAGCACCGCTTACACCGAAGTTGGGCCACATGTAATCGAGAGCATCTTTAGCAGTCTGATTGAAATTGTAGGCATAGCCGTAATAGAAAGCAGTAATCAACTTGCCGACCATTTTTGGATGCGCACGTAAGGCTGTAATCAATGCACTGAAGTTAGTGCCGCTAGGTGAGGGAGTACCTGAAATTTTACCATATTCAGCGTATTCATCATCAAAGTCTACACCGTCGAGTCCATTAGCTTCAATACAATCTGCAACTTGGTTTGCAAATGATGTGATTTGACTTTCTGTCAGATTAGCAAACCCAACACCTGTATGGTCACCCAACAAACCAAGTAATACTTTGATTCCCTTGTCCTGCAATGGCTTCACCAATGTATTTCTGTTATTCAGAATGTAAGTCTGATTCGGATTGTGATACAACTCTACAGTTGAAACCGTGCCGCGAATATTCGATGCGAACAATATCCCATGATCCACTACTTGCTCATCCGTACCGGTGAATGTGTATTCACCCATATTCAACGGATTAATGTCGTTCGTTTCAATGTAAGTGGTCAACTTCGGGGTTTTCACACCTACACTGCGAGTTGCGTTAGTACCTTGAGCATCTTGAGATGTTACCGTCATGTCATCACTGTTGCTACAACTTGTAGCGAACACTGCCATAATTGCTACGGCTGCAAAAAATAACTTCTTCATATGACAATTATTTTAATTATTTATAATAAACTTCAGCTTTTGGTTGGACGATACGTACATATTTGAAAAAAACTGCTCCTTTCTTAGTATTAATGATTAGACTTAACGCATTTCCTACCGTCACTGATCGTTGTTTTTTATTCTATTTCTCTTGCTCTAATCAGGCTCTCTGATTAATTCGCATTTACCAATCTTTTTTGTAGTGGTCAGCATCAGGACCCGCGTTTAAAGTCCAGTCTAGCCAATATCCTGAATAAAATACAGTTCCCCATGAGATATCGTTATTATCGAAATCCCAGCCATTACCGTCGTCCATAAAGTTTGCAATAGGCGATAACATACCCTGTACTGCCGTTTCATATCCGCCATATTCACTACCGATAAGGTCACTGCCGTAAACCATAATATTATTCTTTTTACCCCCTTTAGTTCTCCATTGAGCTATAGTCTTCTCTGCTAGTTCTTTAAGTTCACGACTATTGTCATTATAGCAAGGTGCATTCACATTTCCGTAGTATATTTCGTTCAGCCCGGCAATAGGTTTGCGAGTATATTTGCTGTAAGCTTGGGCACTTCCATCAGAATTGGGGTTGATGATTTGCAATTCTTCTGTCGGTGAAGAGTAGCCATGCCATGCGTAATCAATGCACTTGCCTACTTCGATGCCTCCACACTTGTCGACATCGTAGAAATATTCTGTGGCATTCCCTTTATCTACCACTGTCAGCAGTTTGCCGGGTAAAGCTTCACGTAATTTCTTGATCAACAGAGGATATGAAGTGGTATTCAGTTCCGGCATTCCTGCCTTACCGTATTTGCTGTCGTCGTCCCAGAGGTTCACGCCGTCCAGATAGTAAAGTTCTACCACGGCTTTCACTTGGCGGACAAAGTCTGTTATTTGGTTATCGTTCATATTGCAGAAACCTATGCCTTGACCGCCATTTTCAATGCAAAGGCATACTTCACGTTCATACTCCTGCAGTGACGAATATATTTGTCTCTATGTCCCAATACGTAAGATAGGTCGCTTCCCAGTTCGAGTGAAGCACGCTGGCTGGCAACATCGTAGCCTATCGTTGCTCTTTTCAGGTTTACAATATTTCCTAAACTGAAGATAGGTTCCCAAAAGTCAACCTGTACCGCCCATGCGGCAGCAATCAAAGGTTGATAGGTTTCTGTATTCACATAGAACACGGAAGTGAGGTCGGGCATCAGCGGTGGAATTTCTCGGATCTGCCCATCAGGATTACATGTAGTAATCTTTTCCATGAAGCCTATTCTGTAATAAATCACTTGTTTTGTGGCTTGCGCGTCTATCCCTGTTAATTCTTGTTCCAAAGTGATGGCCAATAGATAGAGAGTTCCTGCTTCCAGTCCTTCGGGCGAAAGGGTGATACTAATATTTTCGGATATTTTCTTTCCGGTGGGTACAGTGAGTGAACCGCCGTTCTCAAAGGTCACATTCTCAATAGGAAATTCTTTCATTTCGGTGCTGTTGTCACTGTTGTATTTTGCTACGGGTTCCGGAGATGAAACGGCTTTTATCGTAACGGGCGTTGTGGCAGGTTTTGTCAGCGTATAAATTATTTCTTCGGTAGCTGGTCCGTCGTCTTGGTACATACCGACGGTAATCATGTTGGAGAAAGTCTTTCCACTATGCAACTGTCCTCCCACGCTGTTCATCGGCGTTTCGTCGGGCAGTGTGCCTCCAGCTTGTACGATATCGTCTGCGGTGCATCCCGTCATTGCTACCAGCAATAGGAAGAGAGCGAAGTATTTGAATGAGTTATTCATAAGATTGAATTTATAGTATTTATACATTGTTTTTTTGTCATTAGTTTCGGTTTCCGGCAAACTAATATTTCATCATTACCATCCTCTTACTTTCGTCTTACATGGACGGATTCATCGTCTGTATAGCCGTCCGGCAAGTATGGTAATTCCTTTCAGGTTGATAATAATCTTCACCTATGGAGTATATTGCCATTCCTCCCAAAGGACCCAAGCCGACTACGCGATTGGGCATTTCGAGCACGGCGTTATGCCATTTCCCGTCTTCGTCCGCTAATTTGCCGTTCATCTTGGTGGCGAGTATCAGTTGTGCTTTCAATAGCGTTTGATGGGCTTCCAGTGTATTTGCCACAAGCAGTTTCAAAGCCACAGCTCTCTCTATATCGGCAGTCTTGAGCACTACGTAGTCCAGCTTCTCCATGTCGGCGGCATCCACAAAGCTAGGATCTCCTTCAAATACGAGTGCTTTTCCGGTAGCGGATAGTTTAGAGACAATCAGCCGTGCAGATGCCTTGCGGGCAGCCTGTTCGTCATCCGTTCCGCCGTAAAGGGGTATTCCGCTGAAGGCGAAACCATCCATGTTCAACTCAGTAACAGTGGTCACCGCTTTGTCCAACCATGCGCCTAGAGCAGCGTCATCGGGGAGTTCCGCCATCTTCTTGGCATAATCTACGTGGTAAAGCACGCGGGTGCTTTTCTCTTGTAGTCCGGAAATGTCCTCACGGTCAGAAGCTGTGATGTTCTCTGAGTTTGCCAACGTGACAAAGTCCAGCGAATCGGGCAGTGAACGGAGATATTCGCCTTCGTTCTTTGAAGGCTCAACGCCGTTGTTGAAGTTGGCGTAGGTGATGTAGTGCGGACGTTCGAGCTTGTAGACGCGCAGTGATTCCGTATAGCGTGCCCAAAGTTCGGGATTTTGCTTACTTGGGTCCTGAATGGTGTAGTCCACTTCTTCCGGGTCTGTCCAGTCTTCGCAAGACGTAAACAGGAATCCTCCGGCTATTGCGACTGTCAGGAGACAAGCCATCAAATTGGATTTCAAATATCTGTGTTTCATATCTTTTTGTTTTTCAAGGTTTTACTTTCAATTAATTGTTCGGTTTGCAATCCCACCAGAGACGGATGTTTATTCTGTCTCCCCCCAACATATCTACGGCTTCTTCTACGTGTCCCCCGTTGAGGCTGTATTCACTGCCAGGGTATTGCAGGCGACGTATACCGATGTCGGTAAGTTCGGAATATGAGCTCTTATTGTCGACGATGGGCAGCATTTTAGGATAACCCGTGCGGCGGCGTTCGCTCCATGCTTCGATGCCCAGCGGGTAGATGGCAATCCACTTCTGCGTGATGATGCGTTCGAGATTCTCTTCGAAATGATCTGCTTTGGTGTCCGTGTTCCACGCAATTTTGATGCTGGACGGGGCACTGGTGTCGTATTTGCCCAGTGGGTCGGCATAGGCTGCGGGCACCATGCTGTTGTCGGCAGCATAAGCTTCAGCTCCCGATGCTCCGTGTTGGGCAAAGGAGAGGGCGATGCCTTGCTCGTAGAGGTCTTTGGCTTTTCCACCCATTGCCCATCCCCGCAACGCACCTTCGGCACGGAGGAATGCCACTTCGGCGGCAGTCATCCAGGTGTAAGGGTCGGTGGCGGTCATGAGGCGGTTGGAGTAGACGCTCTTCAGTTGGTCGTCGGTCACGCCTGTCGGCAGTGTGCCGATGCGGATGCCGTAGTAGCCCTCCTTGCTGCCGGCGGTGCCGTCTGTCTTGCCGTTGCCTTTGCCCATGGTGAAGTACTTTTCGCGGCGGGAATCCTGATAGCCGTTCATATAGCATAGGATGTCGGCGCCAATCCGATAGTCGTTCCAAGTATTGAAACAGAGGGCAGAACGGTTTTCGGCTACGTGGAACAGGGCGTTGTCGGCATTGTCCGTAATTACGCCCGCCGTCACTGCCGCTTCGGCTATCCGTTGCACTTCTTCTTTCATCTCAGGCACGTAGCAGAGGCGCATTGCCATGCGGAGTTGTAGAGAATGAAGGTATTTGCGCCATTTCTCCACGTCTCCGTAATAAACGTCGTCAAGCTTCTTCAGGGCATCGGGGGCGAGTGTGAGGTTATCCTCAAATGCTTGGTCGGCTTCATCCAGTTCCTTGAACATCTGCTTGTAGATAACATCCTGCGAGTCGTAGGGAGAACTCAACGCGGCGGCTTCTCCCTCCACCACTATCTTGCTGTAGGGGATGGGACCGAACATGTCAGTAGTGCGTTGCATGATGGCCACACGCAGTACTTTGGCGATGGCTTGCGGAACGGGCACGTCACTCAACTTCATCAGATTGCGATAGTTGGGGTAGGTGTTGGTGAAGATGGTGGAAAAGGCTCCTTCCAACCAATCCGACTTGGGATTGTATGTTGAGAATTTTTCAATCCATCCGGTGTGCGTATCACTGAAATATCCGCCATAAGCGCCACCACACATGGCTTCCATGAATTGATACAAATGTTCCTGTGTAGGGATGACCTGTCCTTCAAGAGTTTTGAGCTTGGAACCTACATTATAATTGTCCCGCCCCATCTCTTCCTGAGTGGTTTCAAAAGGGTTGCGGTTGATATCGCTGTCCATGCAACTACCTGCAATAAGTAGTGTGACGAGTGACATCACTGTCAGATTGAACTGTTTTATGTATTTCATGCTATTCATCGTTTTAGAAGTTAAGCTTAATGTTAAACCCGATGTTACGGCTGCTAGGCATCATGAAGTAGTCGATACCCTGGTAGAAGTTGCCGGTAGTGGCCACGCTTTCGGGATCGAACGGCGCTTTATTGTATATCATCCAAAGATTGCGGCCTACAAGCGATACATTGATGTCGCATACATTGCCTATCCAGCGACGGGGGATGGTATAGCCGATGCGCGCTTCCTGAAGGCGGACGTTCGTCGCGCTATACGTATAGTATTGGGGCAAGCCGCTGGAACCGGCAATGACCTCAAACCATTTTTGTGCATCTACCATAGTGCGTCCGTTGACGAGTACTCCACCGGCATCGCGGGCGGCGGCAGTTCTTTCGGAAACCCCGTACTCGTCCATGGCTGCCTGGGTAGCTGAATATACAATACCTCCGATGCGGGCGGAAATCAGGAATCCTACGTTGATACCTTTGTAAGAGAAGGAGTTGTTCCATGCCAGATTGGCTTTCGGGAATACGCTTCCCAGTTTGATGTCGTTCAGATTGCCCACTTTGGAGACGTTGCCGGTGGCGTCTATCTGGACTTTTCCCTTGTCGTCGCGCACCACATCGGAACGGGTGTAAAGATCGCCCAACGAACCACCTTCTTTCAATATAAACTCAGCCTGTGCCAATCCGCGTCCGTCAGATGTTTTCAGCGGAAGCCGGTCTTTATTGATGATTTCTCCGGTTTCGGGATGCACATAGTTTCTTACCAATTCGGTCAGTGTGTTCTGGTTGCTGGAAATGGTGAAGCTGGTGTTCCAGTTGAAACCGCTCCAAGTATGCCCGTAGCCTAACATACCTTCCACGCCCACGTTGCGCACGGAACCTGTCTGCACATACAACTTCTCGTAACCGGAAGAGACCGAAAGCTGCGGGTCGAATGTCTGGTTGTGTGTATTGGCGTAATAGAAGGAAGCGCTTACTTTGAAGTCGCGGAACAGCGTTGCGTCTACGCCCACTTCCCAAGAGTTGGTACGTTCGGGATAGAGCGTGCCGATAGGGTAGATGGATTTCTCTTTCCATTGTTGCGAGGTAGCATCGTATGGGAAAGTCGGTATAGTCAGATAACGGGGGTAGGGAGAACCTACGGAACTGTACGAACCGCGCACTTTCAGGTAATCTACCCATTGGGGCAATTTTACCATTTCGGTGATTACTGCCGACAGACCTACCGACGGATAAAAGAAGGAAGGATCTGTAGTGCCGTGAATTTGTGAAGCCCAGTCGTTACGTCCCGTCAAGGTGAGGTAGAGCATGCTCTTCCAGCCTACTTCTACGTTGGCGAAGATGGAATACGTCACGTCTTGCCATGCTTCTTGGACGGCACGCTTCTTCACATTGTCGAGGTCGAACACGTTGAATAAGTTGGGGATTCCGTTTTCTTGTATCGGCCCACCGTAACTAAAGGTACTGCTGATATTGTTGCTCAAACTGGTACCGATATTGGCTACAAGGGTGAAGTCTTTGATGCGTTTGTTGATGTTCACCAGGAAGTCGGCATACGTTTGGCTGGTTTCATTCTTGGCAATCGTGTAGTGTCCTTGATTACCGTCGGTGAGCGTGGCGATGGTTCCGGCATAGAGTTTCTGCTCGTACGTGTTGTTGGAGTTGTCGATGCGAATACGTCCCGACAGGTTCAACCAGTCCAGTACATCGTAAGTTAGCCCGATGGACATCATGTAACGCTTCTTGTCATTCTCGTGGAGATTACGGTACGAAATCCAATAAGGGTTCTGCATGCGGAGATTACCTTCGCCCTGAGGCCAATATGGCAAGTTGATCTTGCGCGCATCGCTCCAGCGTTCAAAGACTTTCACCAATGAGAAGTCGTCGCTTCGAGGGAACAGGTAAGTCGATACCAGCGGGTTAGAATATACACCCTGATTGACCATGTTACGGTCATTCTGGATAATATAGCTGGCTCCGACGTCGAGCTTCATCTTGTCGTTGAGGAGACTGGTCGTGTTGCGGAAAGTGAAATTATATCTGTTATACCTGTTGTTGGGAACCATTCCGTCGGAATTGGTCGCTGCTACGGAGAAGAAAGTCTGGTTCTTTTCCGAACCGGCAGACAAGCTGACGGAATTGGAGTACACTGCCCCCGTTTCAAAAAAATCAGTGGGTTCGTATCCCGTACGGCTCGCGTCGTTCAGCTTCGGTCCCCAACTGAGGGTTGTAGAACCGTTTGCTTTGCCATAGCTTCCTGTTCCGTAGCGATTCTGGAATTTGGGCATTACGAATGGATTCATCCAGTCGATGCCGGTGGATACGCTTGCTTGCAGTTTTCCTACTTTTCCCTTTTTGGTGGTGATAACAATAGCTCCATTCGCAGCGTTGCTACCGTAGAGGGCGGCCGCTGCTGCGCCTGTCAGCACGGAAATGCTTTCGATGTCTTCAGGATTGATGTCGGCAATGCTTTCTGTAGCACCTTTTGAATCGAATTCCGTGCCACCACCGCCACCGAAATTGAACATCGGTATGCCGTCGATAACATACAGCGCGTTACTGCTCTGCTCAATGGACTTCGTTCCGCGCATCACTACTTTACTGGCGCCACCTACACCGGATGAACTTGAATTGATCGTGACACCCGCTACTTTACCGTTCAGGCTATTAACGAAGTTTGCGTCCTTGATTTGAGTCAGTTCGTCCGATTTTACTTGCTGTACATTATAACTTAACGCCTTTTGTTCGCGTTTGATACCGAGGGCTGTCACTACTACTTCATTCAATTGCTTAGTGTCACTTTGCAATTTTACTTCATAGGTGTTCCTGTCTGTTATTCTCATAGTTTGGGGCGTGTATCCTACATACGTAAAACTTAATGCATTGCCCGGAGAAGCGGTAATTGTGAAATTGCCATCCATATCGGTGATAGCTCCTTCAGAGCTTCCTTCTACCTTAATATTTACTCCAATTAAAGGTTCATTGCTTTCGTCAACTACCTTTCCCGTCACTTTCTTGACAGGAGTCTCTTTAGGCTTGTTGTCCGGAATAATCATGATGTATTTCCCTTTGAACTGATAGGTGAACCCGCTACCTTTGAGTATTTGTACAAGGGCGTTTTCTAATGTTACGGCTCTTAGGTCAAGATTTAAAACAGGCTTGTTTTTTAATTGGGAATCGTTGAAACCGACAGAGAAGTCGGATTGTCTTTCTACTTCTTTAAGTGCCTCTATTACAGATATATTTTTCTTTTGAATAGTAATCTTGGCACTGTTTTGCGCAAAGGTGGGTGCTTGCATCAATAACAAACAGAAAAAAAGTAAAAAACTTCTTCCCTTTGCAGACTGGTTTACTATAAATTCATAAATTTGTAGCATTTTCTTAGTATTAGATTATTAACTAATTTATTTCACGGTAATTAAGAGTAAAACTCTAATATTGAGAATTTTGATTTCATATCCGGGATAGAGTTCGGGCTCTGTTCCGGATACTTTTTTGCATGTCTGTAAAGGGTTAAAAAGGTTACTGGTATTGTTGTTCGTTTTTACTGTGATTTTGATTTCTGGATTATTTAGGAATCAGGTAACAGCGGTCCTCTTTTATTTTATAGTCTATCTGACCTACTACATTAACTATCACATCCATTACTTCCGATAGTGTTGCCCGGTCTTTAAAACGGAAACTGTATTTATCTTCTTTCAGATTCTTCAGGCGATACTCGAAAGTATATGGATATTTACGTTCTAATATGGTTATAATCTCTTTTATACTCATCTCTCTGAATACCAGCTCGCCACGTTGCCAGGCTGTGACATCATTCATATCGGGAGTGTCCAGATGGTGCTGGCGGGTGTATTTATGATAAGCCAACTGTTCGTTAGGATTTAAAATAACTTGAGATTTTAAATCATCATATTCCACGAGTACACTTCCCGAAATCAAGGTTGCCGCTACTATCGGATTCTCAGGGTATGCAGCTACATTAAATTCAGTTCCGAGTGCTGTTACCTGAAAATCATTCGACTTGACGATAAACGGGTGCTTCTTATCCGGCTTCACTTTGAAATTGGCTTCACCGATCAGAAATACGCTACGGTCTTTGCCTGTGAATTCCTTCGGATATAAAAGGGTGCTTTGTGAGTTCAGTTGTACTTTGGTCCCGTCGGGCAAGGTGAGAGTCCGTACTTCTGCTGTCGGGATATATTGCTGTAATAAATTAGGCTCTGTCTTTTTTCCTATGGTAGAAAGGTAGATGGAAGAAGCAGCTATTATAAAGAATACGGCTGCGGCTGCCTGCCAGATGTGGATCGGACGGATTCTCCGTTCTTCCCGTACGGAAGGAATACCCGCATTCTTTCTTAATTGTTCGTATGATTGATGTATATTGGGAGCTTTCCCTTGCTTGTATCCTTCTTCCCACAGATATTGCAATGCTTCGTCTTTCTCGGACACATATTCTTCGTCTACCAACCATTGGTAGAACTCCTGTCGGGTGGCTTCCGGGTAGTCATTCCCGGTAAATAAGGCTAGTATTTTTTGAAAATAGTTCTTCATTTTGAGATATTAATTAGAGCTGTTACATTAATATCTCAATTAACTAAGGCGGACTACTTAAAGAAAAGTGCGAAAAAAAGTAAAAAAGATATTTTTTTCATTTCAAGCAGGGTTAGATAGATGTGATGTTCTACCGTCCGGACTGAAATGTTCAGCTTTTCGGCAATTTCATTATTGCTCATAGTTTCAAATCTACTCATTTCAAAAACTTTTCTGCGCTGTTCGGGAAGACGGCTGAGGGTTAGTTTGATGATTAGTTGAATTTCTTTGTAGTATATGTCATTAAGAGGATCTTCTGTTTGGGAAAGTTCTTCTACTAAGCTTTTCTCTATTACTTTTTCCTGATAGGCTGATTCTATTCTTTTATGTTTGATAAAATTGAGAGTCGTACTTTTGGTAAGAGTATAGACATAAGGTTTCAAATTGGGAACTTTTGTCCATATCTCGGGTTGAGTCCATAATTTTGTGAAAACATCTTGGGCAATGTCTTCTGCATCTTCTTCGGATTTAAGCAACATAAAGGCGAAATATTTTACTACTGAATAATACTCAGCGAATATTATTCCGAATTGTTTTGCTAGTAATATGTTGTCTTGTTTTGTGGGCATTGAATTTATAAATTATTGGGAATCAAAAGCAAATGTAGACAAATAAAATTAAGATACGAAGAAAAAGCAAATTGTTTATGAAAAAAGGTAAATAAAAATAGTGACGCTATCCCTTGCGGATGGCGTCACTATACGAGTGGGATAGTGACGGTATCACGATGGGATAGCGTCACTATTTTTAAGTATGTTTTCTACCAGTTCCTTTTCACTGTGCGGTAGCCATAACAGGTGATTACAAGAAAGCAGATGAACGGGAGAATGAATGACACATTGACTGCCGGTAACCAGCCGATTTCTTTCATGTCGATGATGCTTGCCTGCAATGGAGGAAGGATAGAGCCACCGAGGATAGCCATTATAAGACCAGCTGCTCCGAATTTGGCATCATCTCCAAGACCTTTCAAGGCAATGCCGTAAATAGTGGGGAACATCAGAGACATACAGGCTGAAACGGCTATCAGGCAATATAATCCGTAGATATTCTGAAGAAAGATAGTGCCTAAAGTGAAAATTCCACCGAAAATAGCCAGAATCATCAATAATTTACCCGCATTCAGATAACGCAGAATAAAGGTACAGATGAAACGGCTGATACAGAAAATAACCATTGCGATGATGTTGTATTGCTGCGAGAGTACTTCCGCACTCTTTTCATCCATACCGAATTCCGGTGACATAAACAGACGGGTACCATATTGGATGACAAATGTCCAGCACATGATTTGTGCACCTACGTAGAAGAATTGGGCAATCACACCTTCGCGATAACGTGTTTGGGTAAAAATACGTTTTAATGTCGGGAAGAAATCTATTTTGTGGTTCTGATCCCCGTTCTTCGGCATTTTTACGAAGCGTATCAGAAGCAGCATCGCTACGATAACCAGCCCGATGATAAGATAAGGGGCGATTAGAACAGCAAGGTCGCTTTCTTTGATGGCCTGAAATTCATTTTCATTGAGCAGGGCGCGGTCTTCAGTACCCATCGGGTGTAATTTGGCTTGAATGAATTGCATGGCTACATACATTCCAAGCAGAGAACCCATAGGGTTGAAAGACTGGGCAAGATTCAAACGTCTTGTGGATGTTTCTTCCGTTCCCATGGAAAGGATGTATGGGTTACAGCTTGTTTCCAGAAATGAGAGTCCGCAAGTCAGGATGAAATAGGCAATCAGGAACGGGTAATATTCTCCTGTCATTTTAGCGGGGAAGAATAGGAACGCACCGAAAGCGTATAAACCGAGACCTAGCAGAACGCCTGCTTTATAAGAATATTTACGGATGAACATTGCTGCCGGAAAAGCCATGGCAAAGTAACCGCCATAGAAGGCTACTTGTACCAGTGCTCCATCAGTAGCACTCATCCGGAAGATTTTAGAAAATGCTTTCACCATCGGATTGGTAATATCATTTGCAAATCCCCATAACGCAAAACAAGAGGTAATGAGAATAAAAGGGATAAGGTAACTGACGCCATCTTTGGATAGGATGGACTGTTTGATGTGTTTCATGGTTCTTTCTGCTTATTTTATTAGGTATTATATAGATGGAACATTCTTTCCATTGGTTTCCATTTTTCCGCGGAACTCATTCCGGGAGCGGCTTGTTGGAAGATAGCCATGTATTCTTCCCATTCCTGTTGACGGGGAAGTGTGTTCAGGCGTGCCATTGCTGTGTCCCAGTCGAAGTCGACAGGAGTCTCGACAATCATAAACAAACGCGTGCCGAGAATATAGATTTCCATTTCGAGGATGCCTACTTCCCGGATACCTGCAAGGATTTCAGGCCATGCTTCCGCTTCACTATGTCTTTTACGATATTCGGCAATCAATTCCGGTGAATCGCGTAAGTCAAGAGTCTGGCAATATCTTTTGACGGGGACGTTGTAAGATTGAACTTGATAACCGGTTTTGGGTGTTTCCATATACTTTTATTTTTTAGGGTAATATACTTGTGGTGTAACGCTTCGGCTTACAATCTCCCTTAGCTCCTGCAGGTTGCTGATTTCTCCCTTGGCCATTGCCTGTGTCAGGATATTGCCTATGGCTGTGGCTTCTACGGGACCGGCATAAACAGGGATATTGAGTGCGTCGGCTGTAAGTTGGTTGAGTAATTTATTCTGCGAACCTCCTCCAATGATGTTTAACTGGCGAATCGGAGAGGGGAGACAACGGTTGAGTTTTTCTACCGCCTGCTGATATTTGGATGCTAATGACTGGAGCACGCATTTAACAATTTCCGCTTTATTCTGGGGAATCGGGAGAGCGTGGTTTCTGCAATAATTCAAAAGGGCAGTCTCCATGTTCTCCGGGTTCATAAATTCCGGATCATCGACAGGGATGATTGTATTAATCTCTACTTCGGCGGCTTGTGGGATGATTGCATCATAACTTTGTTCTTCTCCGCGTGCTTTCCATTCACTCATCAGGCGTTGTAGAATCCACAGTCCCGTAATATTTTGCAGGAACCGGATGCGACCTCCTACGCCCCCCTCATTAGTGAATTCGGCTTTCCGTGCTTCTTCTGTCAGTATAGGCTCATCCGTTTCAACGCCCAAGAGCGACCAAGTGCCGGAACTTAAAAAGGCGATAGGAGCTTCTGTTGCCGGAACGGCTGCAACAGCGCTGGCTGTGTCATGTGAACCTACGGCAATCACATCTACCGCACCTAGTCCGGTTTCCCGTGCGATGTCTTCTTTTAACGTTCCCCGGATAGTGCCCGGTTGGATGATTTCACCAAACAGATGTTCGGGAAGTTCCAGTGCGTGAATTGTGTCTTGCGACCAGTCCCGACGTTTTGCGTCAAGCAGTTCCGAAGTGGAAGCGATGCAGTATTCATTATTAGCTGTTCCGGTCAGGTAATAACTGAAAAGGTCGGGCATGAAGAGAAGTTGGCGGGCAACTTCCAGTTGCGGGTCCCGGTTCCGTTTCATGCTATACAGTTGGAATAGTGTATTGATAGCCATGACTTGTATTCCGGTGGCAGCATAATGTTTCTGTTCGTCCAGGATTTTGAAAACCTCTGCCGGCATTCCGTCTGTTCTTGCATCCCGATAACAGATAGGGTTACCTAGTAGATTTCCGTTCTTGTCAATCAATCCGAAATCCACTCCCCAAGTGTCGATGCCAATTCCTTTGACGGTATATCCCTTTTGTACGGCTAATTTTAGTCCGGTTTTCATGTCTTCAAACAGGGCAGGGAAGTCCCAGTAAACATGATTCCCCAGTTTAACCTGGCGGTTGGAGAAGCGGTGAATTTCTTCCAATTCCAGCTTACCGTGGAGAAGGAAGCCGGCGATAACCCGACCGCTTCCTCCTCCAAAGTCTGCTGCTAAATATATGTTTTTGTTGGTATCTTTCATGGTATGGTATGTACGGATATTATTTTGTCTTCTTTCCTAATACATAGATTTCCAAATCTTCAATTTCTGCCGGTGTCAATACTGAATAATCACCGCCGGACTGAACAATGATGCGGCACGCCATTTCGAAGAAGGTAGCGCGTTCGTACACTTGGTCGAAGTCTTTTCCGCAGACCACTTGTCCGTGGTTGGTCAGTAAGACAGAGTTGTGTTCGAGCATGGCTTCCACTACTGCTTTGGCCAGTTCCGGTGAACCGGGGCGATAGTAAGGAATCACGGGAATCTCTGAGCCTACGTGGCAGGGGATTTCTGCTGTTACATTAAAATTGGTCGGTTTGTTTTTCATGCAGGAGATAGCTGTGGCATACTCCGACTGGAAATGAAGCACTACATTGACATCCGGGCGTTCGCGGAGAATACCCAGGTGGAAAGTACTTTCCATTGAAGGTTTTACACCGTTAGTAGGTGTTCCGCTTGCGATATTGCAAATAGAAACTTTCTCTTTTCTGAGGGTAGGAACCCAGGAGCCTGTGCCGGAAATAAGTGCTTCCTCACCGATTCGCCAAGAGAGGTTTCCGCTGCTGCAAAGCATTAGTTTAGCGTCTCCGTAACGATGCGCTTGTTCTATAAATTGTTCGATATGTTCGTTAGTAATCATAGTGTAATTTATTAAAGCCGTTTGTAGGGACAGAGGTAATCCGTCCCTATACATACGGCAAAGTTAATTTATTAATTGATATGGGGCGACTACTTTTTATTTATTTGTAGATAGGACCGTAAGTGGTACAAGCTCTGTAATCTGCTCCCTCTTTATCCATGCCGAATGCATTCCATGCTGCCGGACGGAATATTTCGTTATCTTCTACATTGTGCATGCATACCGGGATGCGAAGCATAGAAGCAAGAGTGATTAAGTCCTGACCGATGTGTCCGTAGCTGATAGCTCCGTGATTAGCTCCCCAGTTATTCATTACTGAATATACATCTTTGAAAGCAGGTTTGTCACACAGACGGGGAACAAACCAGGTAGTAGGCCATGTCGGGTCTGTACGCATATTCAGTTTCTGGTGGATTTCAGGGTCAATCTCAACTGTCCATCCTTCTGCGATTTGCAGGACAGGGCCAAGGCCTTTAATCAGGTTCAGACGCATCATAGTAACAGGCATACCGCCTTTTGACAGGAAGTTGGACGAGAAACCTCCTCCACGGAAGTAGTCACGGTCTGCCGGATACCAAGTGGTCGCTTTCAGACAGTTTTCTACGTCTGCGTCAGTCAGGTTCCACGGTTCTTTCATTACCGGGTTGCCTTCTGCATCCAATGACTGGCCGGAACCGTCGAGAGTCGTTGCACCGGAATTGATAAGATGGATGATACCGTTTGCTGCCAGACCGGTCAATTCTTTGCCGGTTACACGTTTCACGGCTTCAGGGCTCCAGTAAGTACGTACATCAGAGAATATTTGAGCACGGTTGGTCAGCAAGTGTCCGAACAGCATAGCTACACCGTTGCAGGCATCGTTTTCAGTAGCAACGACAAATGCTTCGCGGATACCGTTCCAGTCGAAAGAGGTATTAAGCAGGGCTTCGGGATAGTCACCGTTCGGATAGAAGTCTGTCCATTGGCGTTGTCCCTGGAAACCGGCTGCGATAGCGTTGTGTCCTAAAGCCTCTTCTTTGAATCCCAGCTCTTTCAGTTTGGGGTTGCCGGTCATCAGGTCGCGCATGATGATTGTCATTTTCACGATAAATTCCCAGTCAGCGTCTTTCTGTTCACGGGTTTTGCGTTTTTCGGGACGGTTTTTGAAGTCATCCCCTTCATTTACCTTGCAGTTCTTTTCTGTCCATGCCATTGCTTTCGCATATTCTTCATGGTCGTAGATACCTTCGTCCATACGGCGGATGATTTCTGTAAGGTCGATGGACTCATTACGCATACCCAAATATTCCTGGAAGAAATCAGGATTAACGATTGAACCGGCAATACCCATAGATACACTACCCATAGACAGGTAAGATTTACCTCTCATTGTAGCTACTGCCTGTGCGGCGCGGGCAAAGCGAAGAATCTTTTCCGCAACATCTTCCGGAATTGTATTATCATCCAAATCCTGAACGTCATGTCCGTAGATGCCGAATGCAGGAAGACCTTTTTGTGCGTGTCCTGCCAATACGGCTGCCAAATATACAGCACCCGGACGTTCTGTTCCGTTGAATCCCCAGACTGCTTTCGGATAATGAGGGTTCATATCCATTGTTTCAGCACCATAGCACCAGCAGGAAGTTACAGTGATAGTAGAACCTACACCTTCTCTTTCGAACTTGTCTGCACAAGCTGCGCTTTCGGCAACACGACCGATAGTGCTGTCGGCAATAACACATTCCACAGGACTTCCGTCACCGTTTCTCAGATTGCTGCTGATTAATTCGGCTACTGCCTTAGCCAGATTCATTGTCTTTTCTTCAAGGCTTTCACGAACGCCACCTTGGCGACCGTCGATGGTGGGACGAATCCCGATTTTCGGATACTTTTTCATGGTTTCTTTTTTTTTATTATATAGTTAATTAATTAATACCTGTGCTGAACTGTGCTGATAGTGTGGCAAAAAAAATTAGAGTGACTTTCGAAGCCTGACTTCAGTAGAAAGATACTTCTGTATAGGCGTATCGTTGAGGAGGAAATTTGCCGCTTCGTTCCCCATCATTTCCCAGTCAATACTCAATGAAGTAATTCCTTCATCGATAACTTCGTAAGAAGGAATATCATTGTATGCCAGCAGACCGAAATCTTTTCCGCATTTCAGTCCTTCCAGCCTTCCTTGTTTCACTACCTTTACTACATCTTGTTGCTTGATAGCAATATAGGCTGTTTCTTTTCGTACCACCAGGTTTTCAATATCTTCCTGTATTTCATACGAGAATCCCTGCTCTTCGCAAAAACGGATAAAATATTCTTTGCTGCTTTGCGGGTGTTTCAGTCCTTTAGAGAACAGGAAAACGATTTGGCGGTATTTGTGCATTTTTTCTTTCAGTGACAATAATGCCTGATAGAATGACTCGTCAAAGTCCTGACAGATATAGAAATACTTCTTTTTTTCGAATTTGCCGAAGTCAAGTAGCAGTAACCTGGCAGGATTAATCTTGTTTAGGGCGGTGCTGAATTTCTCGTTATCGAAATTCATCACTATATATTTATTGTATTTTCCTACGGATTCACGGATGATGGTATTGAACAGTCGTTCGTTGTATTGATGAAACAATAAGTCTACCTTATAATTAATAGGCAGATGCTTGACGAAACTGTTGTATAGTGCTTCTTTAAAAGGAGTGTATTGGTCGAGGAGCAGTAAAACGTTTGTTACCAGACTCGTTACATAGTATCCTTTTCCGGGAGTGGAGTCAATCAATCCCCGTTCGCGTAAATCAAGGAAGGCTTTAAATACCGTATCACGCGATACTCCGTATTGTGCACTCAACTGATTGATAGAAGGCAAAGAATCTCCTTCAAGGAATTCTTTCCTGGAAATAGCCTGACTAAGAGTATCTGCTAATTGCGTGACCTTACTCGACTGTTGTCCGAATGTTGCTTTTCTATCAGTTCGTTTCATATTAATTTTATAAAAGATAACTGTGCTGAACTATGCTGATGCAAAGAAAGGCATTTTATTCTAAAAAGGACTAATTATTTATTATGTTTTATAGCATAAAATGAAATAAAAAAATCCCCTCCGGCGAACCGGAGAGGATTTATAGCTTTTTCCTGATTTCTTATTCGGAATCTGCCGAAAATTATTCAGCAGCAGCTTCTGTTGCAGGAGCCTCTTCAGCCGGAGCTGCGGCTTCTTCTGCAGGTGCTTCAGCAGCAGCTTTTTCAGCAGCCTCAGCAGCTTTCTTTTCAGCGAGTGCTTTTGCTTTCACTTCGTTGATTTTCTTTTCTGCTTCCAGACGTGCTTTTGCTTCAGCTTTTTTTTCTTCGTCTTGTTTAGCCTTCAAAGCAGCCAGACCTGACTGTTTGTTGTTTTTCCAAGCTTCGAATTTAGCTTCTGCTTCTGCTTCTCCGAATGCGCCTTTTGCTACACCGCCCAGAAGATGTTTCTTCATGTAAACTCCTTCACGAGAAAGGATGTTACGTACAGTGTCGCTTGGTTGTGCACCTTTCAGTACCCATGCCAATGCAGCGTCGAAATTCAAATCTACTGTAGCAGGATCGGTATTAGGGTTGTAAGTACCAATCTTCTCAATAAATTTACCATCACGTGGTGCTCTGCTGTCTGCAATTACAATTGAATAGAACGCGTAACTTTTACGTCCGTGTCTCTGCAATCTGATTCTAGTTGCCATTTTAAATAATTGTTTTTAATGATTGATTTGAATTATGCTATTATCTCGTAATAGCGGGCGCAAAGATACGGCTTTTCTTTTGATTGACAAACATTTTGCCTCTTTTTTACGAATATCGTTTCGGATATCGGAACAGGATAGCGAGTAATGCGCAGGTTCCCATCGTGAAAGGATAGTAGAGATTGCCGATGATACTGATAGGGGAGATATTGGCGAGTCCCGCCGCAATCAGCATTTGCGCTCCATAAGGGATAATCCCTTGTATCAGGCAGGAGAACGTATCGAGAATACTGGCGGTCTTTCTCCGGTCGAGATGGAACTTTTGGGCAATATCCCTGGCTATCGGTCCTGTGGTGATGATGGCGATGGTGTTGTTGGCGGTACACAGGTTGGCGATACTTACCAAGGCGGCGATGCTCAATTCTGCGCCCCGTTTGCCGTTGACGTGGCGGGTCAGTTTCCGGATAATAAAGTCAATGCCGCCGTTATAGCGGATGGTTTCCAGCATACCGCCTGCCAACAGGGTGATGATGATGAGTTCTCCCATTCCCGTTATTCCGGTTCCCATAGCTCCGAACCAGTCGAAGACTCCGAAGCTTCCAGTAGCGATGCCGATGATTCCGGTCGTCAATATACCTATAATTAATACGAGCATTACATTCATGCCGGCAACGGCTGTTCCTAATACTATTATATATGGTATAACCTTTATCCATTCGATAGTCTGTATCTGCACGGGTGCGGTGATGGATAATCCCTGGAAGATGTAAATGCCCAATACGATGATGGCTGCCGGAACCACTATCATGGAGTTTACTCGGAATTTGTCACGCATCACACATTCCTGTGTTTTCGTTGAGGCGATGGTTGTATCTGAAATAAACGACAGGTTATCTCCGAAAAAAGAACCGCCGACCACGACAGCTACCATAAAAGGAAGGGCTATTTCTGTCTTTTCCGCCAGTCCGACAGCAACGGGGGTGAGGGCGACAATGGTGCCTACGCTGGTTCCGATGGACAGGGAGATGAAGCAGGCGGCGATAAATATTCCTGCCAGCAACAGGTTATCGGGGAGAATATGCAGCGTCAGGTTGACGGTCGCGTCGATGGCTCCCATCTGCTTGGCGCTCTGCGCGAAGGCTCCGGCAAGGATAAATATCCATATCATCAGGAGAATATTCTTATTGGCAGCTCCCACGGAGAACTGATAGATGCGTTGGTCCAGTTTCAATCCCTTGGTAATGGCGATGGCGTAGCAGGAAGAAACGAGGAAAGCAACCGTGATAGGTACTTTATAGAAGTCGTTGACAAGGATAGAAGTCACGAGATAAAGGCATAAGAATACGAGCAACGGACTTAGTGCCCACCAGCTTCCGGTACGGTCTTTATGTATTTTTTCTTCAGTCATAAATAGAATATATAGTAATCGTTTTTCTGTTATTTTAAACGATTGTGCAAAAGTAATGTTTTTCAAAGGAAGTCGCAAATTATGAATGAGTATCATCAGGTCATAAAAATGAATGATAATTATTTGAGGAATCGATGATTTGCACTATCTTTGCTAATAAATGTGCATTTAATGAGGAAAGGAGTAATAATGAATACTATATCATTGGAATCAATGCAAAATGAGTTGATTCGTGAAATATTGAATACTGATAATATGCAGGTGCTGGAAAAATTGAAGAAAGTGCTCAAATATGATATAAAGGGAAGTGAAGCGATGCCGAATGTGGTTGCTGAAGCTGCCGAACCTTATAAAACAAAGGCCGAAATCATAGCTGATTTGAAAGAAGTTTGTAAAGACATGAAGTTGGCACGTGAAGGCAAATTAAAAGGCCGTCCGTTTGAAGATTTACTCAATGAATTATAAGATTAAAGTATATCGCTGTTTTGAAAAAGAAGTAAAGAAGCTGTCTAAGCGATATAAGTCGTTGAAGCAGGATTTGTTGGCTCTTTCTGCTGAATTGTTAGAGAATCCGGAGAAAGGTGTAGATTTAGGAAATGGGCTGCATAAAGTACGTATGAGTATATCCTCCAAAGGGAAAGGAAAGAGTGCAGGAGCAAGAATTATTACTCTTATCGTTACTCTTTCTGATGAAGAAAAAGAAATAGGCTTACACTACATTTACGACAAATCTGATCGCGAAAGTTTGACAGATAAAGAATTGAGGAATATCTTGAAAGAGAATGGATCTGTCTGAGACTCCTCTTTCTTAAAAACATTAATATATTAAAAAAAGAAAGTGTCTTGCCTCACGGTATATTTTGTGTGGGCAGGACACTTTCTTTAGTTTTATTTCATTTTCTCTTTTTCCGTTTCATCTCCTTCTTTTTCCGTCTCGGAAATTAAAAAACGGATACTCTTTCCCTTTTCCTCTATTTTCGCGCCGTTGATAACATAACTTATTTAGAATAGAATGACAACGACTAAATTCTCAGTATGTATTTTTTGCCTTTGCCTGTTTGCTTCCTGTGGGGGAGAGAAAAAGGCAGATGAACCTGTACGGGTGAAGGTAGCGGAAGCGGAAACCCTGATGCCCTCATCGGAACGTGAGTTCTCGTTTATATCAAAACCATTCAAGGAAACAGAACTTTCTTTCAGGGTAGGCGGCCCGATTGACCGCTTCGAGGTGTATGCCGGAAATTTCTATCATCGCGGGGATATTATTGCTGAAATAGACTCCCGTGATTTCCGTATTCGCAAAGAGCGTGCGGAAGCTGTCTACAATCAGGCAAAAGCGGAGTTTGAAAGGATTAAGGTGCTGTATGAGAAAGATAATTTGTCGGCAAGCGCCTATGAAAAGGCACGTGCCGATTATACTTCTGCCAAGACTGCTTTTGAAACGGCAACGAATGAACTGAATGATACCCGGCTGGTTGCTCCTTTTGACGGATATGTCGGAGAGGTGTATATCGAGAAGTTCCAGGATGTAAAAGCAACTCAACCTGTCGTCTCTTTTATTGATATCACTCAACTGAAGATAGAGGCGTATATCACACAAGATATAGCGTTTCAAGCAGAAAAAATAAAAGAAGTAGGCGTCCGTTTTGATGTTCGCCCGGATGCCGTATATCCGGCAAAAGTAGTGGAAGTCTCCAAAAGTACTACGCGGAACAATCTTTCTTTTCTGTTGACTGCGTTGCTGCCTAACAAACAGGGAGAATGGCGCGCAGGTATTTCCGGGAAGATGCTGCTTGAACTTCCGTCTGCATCGTCGGCTCCGATGGTGACTGTGCCGCAAACGGCTCTTAGTCACCGCCCCAGTGAGGGAGATTATGTCTGGACGGTAGATGATGCGACAGGAAAAGTTTCAAGGAAAAAAGTGGTGTTGGGCGAACTGTTGTCAGACGGAAAAGTGGAAGTGAGAGGCGGATTACAGGCAGGAGAAACGGTGGCTGTCAGCAAACTGCGTTTTCTGTCGGAAGGAACGTCGGTAGAAGTCATGAATAAGAAACAGGAAAAACCGGTAACTGCTCAAAAGTAAGTGGAAAAGTATGAAATTCGTTAAATATTTCTTGCAGAAAAAGTCGGTGACTATTCTGCTGTTACTGCTCGTATTGGGTGGCGGACTGCTTTCCTATGTGAAAATGGGAAAGCTGGAAGATGCTCCCTTTACAATCAAACAGGCATTGGTGCTGACTCCTTATCCGGGAGCTTCTCCTTCCGAAGTGCAGTCGCAGGTGACAGATGTTTTGGAAGAGTCTATACAGTCATTGGGGGAATTATACTACCTCAAGACGGAAAACCGTGCAGGGCTTTCTAAGATAACGGTTTACGTAAAGAAAGAAATCCGTGCGGACGAGATGCAGCAGCTATGGGACAAGCTTCGCCGGAAAGTCAATGATGTACAAACGAAACTTCCTGCCGGGGCAGGCCCGTCAGTGGTAAACGATGATTTTGGTGACGTATTAGGTGTTTTCTATGGATTGACCGGTGAAGGACATTCTTACCGGGAACTTGAAGACCAGGCAAAGCTTATTAAGAATGAGTTGCTCAAAGTGAAAGACGTAGCGAAGATAGAAATCTATGGTGTACAGTCTCCTACGATTGATGTTATCCTCAGCTCGTCTGTGATGGCGCGGAGCGGTATTACTACGGTGGATATATCCCGTGCTTTCGATGCGCAGAACCGGGTGGTGGATGCCGGTGGTATTGATGCCGGAGTGAACAGGATACGTATCGAATCAACCGGGAACTTCTATTCTTTGGACGATATACGGAATCTGACTATCGTATCTCGTACAGGAGAACATTTCCGGCTGGCTGATATTGCCGAAATAAAAGAAAGCTATCAAACACCGCCCGCCAATAAAATGCGGATTGACGGAAAACTGGCGGTCGGAATTGCCATCTCTACCGTTCCCACCGGAAATGTGGTCGATATGGCGGAAGCTGTTAAAGTAAAGATAGACCAATTCTCGGAGACGATGTCCGAAGGGTTTGAGTTGCAGACGATTTACGACCAGGGATATGAATCGGCCGTGGCAAATCAGGGATTTATCTTAAACCTGATTATTTCTGTTGTAACGGTGGTTGCTATTCTGCTTTTCTTTATAGGATTCAAGAACGGCATCCTAGTTGGCAGCGGATTGGTCTTTTCTATTTTTGCCACATTGATAGTCATGCTGACACAGGGAATAGCCTTGCAGCGTATGTCACTTGCCGCTATTATCATTGCCATGGGAATGTTGGTGGATAATGCCATTGTGGTTTCCGATTCGGCATTGGTCAATATGCAGCGGGGAATGCGTAAGCGGGTGGCTATCATGAGGGCTTGTTCCGCGGCGGCATTACCGTTACTAGCGGCAACAATCATTGCTATTTTAACTTTTTTACCTATATATTATTCGCCGCACATTACCGGCGAGTTGTTGTCATCCTTAGTTGTAGTTATCGGCGTTTCGCTGATGTTCAGTTGGGTCTTTGCGCTGACGCAGACTCCTTTCTTTATTCAGGAGTTTGTCCGTCGGCCAAGACCCGACGAACTTAAGGCTGCTCTTTTTGCAGGTAAATATTATGATAAGTTCCGTTCGGCTCTGGGGTGGGTGATTAATCACCGGTATGCCACCGTAGGATGCATGGTCGTGATGCTGGTATTGGCTGCCTGGAGCTTTAAGTTTATTCCGAAAGTGTTTGTGCCCGCATTGGACAAACAATATTTCACGCTGGATATGTGGCTGCCCGAAGGGACACGGATAGAAGAGACGGATAAGATGGCAATGGAGATGGCGGATTTTATTCGCGGACAAGAGGAGACGGAGATGGTGTCTACGTATGCCGGAAGGACACCGCCGCGTTATTATCTGTCTAATGTATCTTTCGGTCCTCAGTCCAATTATGCGCAGATACTGGTAAAATGTAAGACGTCGAAACTTTCCCGCGAGTTGCATGCCCGTTTGCAGGATTCGATTTCAATCAAGTTCCCGGAACCGCTGATTAAAGTAAATAAGTTCGAACTGAGCCCGTTGACGGAAGCGGTTATCGAAGCCCGCTTCCTGGGACCGGACCCTGCCGTGCTCGATTCGTTGGTCGGACAAGCGATAGAAGTGATGCGGCGTAATCCGAAAGTTGCGGATGCCCGTAATGAGTGGGGTAATATGTCGATGGTTATCCGCCCGGTGTACGACCCGGTGAAAGCCGGAGCGTTAGGTATCACCAAGGCTTCTATGATGGAATCAGTGAAGTCTATTAATGACGGATTGCCCGTTGGCATCTACCGGGATGATGAAAAGAAAGTACCCGTACTTTTGAAATCGGGCAATGTAGATATAACCGACACCGGCTCTTTAGGCGATTTCTCTATCTGGAACGGAGAAAGGTCGGCTCCGCTTTCACAAGTGACGGAACGGATAGAGACAACTTGGGAATTTCCACAGGTTCGAACCTATAACCGCCAACTTTCAATGGCTGCCATGTGCGGTGTGAAACCGGGATATACGATGGCAGAAGTACATGGGGAAATCCGGCAAGAAATCGAGAATATGCAACTTCCCGAAGGTTATACTTTCTTCTGGGACGCACAGTATAAAGACCAGGGAGAAGCAATGCAGGCTATCGCAAAATATTTTCCATTAGCATTTCTGGCATTGATTGTTATTTTAGTCGCTTTGTTCGGCAACTTCCGCGAACCGGTTATTATCATTTGCATCCTGCCCCTCTCGCTGATAGGTATCGCTGTCGGCATGTTGCTGACAGGCTTTGATTTCGGTTTCTTTCCGATAGCCGGTTGGCTGGGATTGCTCGGAATGATTATCAAGAATGTAATCGTACTGATTGATGAGATTAACGTGCAGCACCGGAGCGGGATTGACTTGTACACTTCAATCGTTGAGGCTACGGTTTCCCGAACCCGTCCGGTATTGATGGCGGCTACGACAACCATTTTCGGTATGGTTCCTCTGTTGTTTGATGTAGCGTTCGGCGGCATGGCCGCTACCATTATCTTCGGACTGACGTTTGCTACGGGGCTGACTCTGTTTGTCACTCCTGCACTGTATTTTATGTTCTATAAAGTAAAAGGAAAGTAAAAATGAAGAAAAGAATATTTTATCCATTGTTTTACTGTTGCGCTTTTCTGGCTTTACCCGCCATGGCGCAGCAAAGTCCCCTGCTGGAGAAATACCGGATGATGGCATTGGATTATAATCACGACCTGAAAGCGGCAGAAAAAAACATTGCCGCCAGCGTAGAAATAGAGAAGTCCGCACGCGCGGATTTGAAACCGAAACTTTCGGGAGCCGCCAACTTCCAGTACACAGGCAATCCGTTGGAACTGACCTTGGATGTCCCTTCCCTGGGATTGTCGAAGACGGTGGAAGGAAAGAACTTGAACTATGGAGCTTCTCTTTCCATCCTGCAGCCGATATATACAGGCGGGCGTGTACTGGAGTCTATTCGTATGGCGCAACATCAGCAGTCGTTTGCAAGCAACCAGGCGAACGTGCTGAATGATGCAGTCTGTTATCAGACGGATATGCAATACTGGAGTGCCGTAGCCCGGCAGGAGATTGTGTCCGTTGCCGAAGACTTCCGTAATTCGATAGCCTCTCTGGTAAAGACAATTAAGGAAAGGGTGGAAGTCGGGCTTGTAGACCCGCAGGACTTATTGATGGCGGAAGTGAAGCTGAATGAAGCTGAATATCAACTGCTCCAGGCGCAAAGCAACTTTGAAACAGGCAGGATGGCATTGAACTCTATGATTGGGGTTCAACTGGAAAATACGACAGAACTGGATTCCCAAATACCATTGGTGGCAATGAACGATTCTCTATGGCTTTCCACCGGAATGACACGTCCTGAAATCCGGATGGCTTATGACCGTATCCGCATAGCCGAGAGTTCTAAAAAGTTGAACGATTCGCAATTCAAACCTCAATTCTATGTAGGAGTAGATGGCAGTTACTCGTCTCCCGGTTATAATTTCAAGAAAGACTTAGACCCTAACTATGCCGTTTACGCCAAAGTATCCGTTCCTATTTTTGAATGGGGAAAACGGAAAAGCGAGAAACGTGCTTCTTCCTTACGCATCGGAATGGCGGAAGATAATCTGAACAAAGTCGTAGACCAAGTGGAACTGGAAGTGGGTGTAGCGCGCAAGGCATTGTCACAAGCCATCGAGCGTGTCCGTTTGAGTGAAAGTTCGTTGGCAAAAGCGGAAGAGAACGAGGCGAAAGCAGTGGAGCGTTACAATGAAGGAAAGGTGTCCGTGGTGGAAGTGATTGATGCGCAGACCTATCGGCAGACTTCCCAGGTAAACTATGTGCAAGCGAAAGCGGCGGCACAAGGACATTACTCGGAATTAATAAAAGCGCTCCATGGCTATGATTATCGCTAAAAAATAGTAATTTTGTATGAGAAGAACCGGTTGTGATATGAATATGAAGTTGAATACCTTATTATATGTAGCGTTATTTTCAGGACTGGGAGTATTCTCTTTTCTGTTATTGATTAATTATGCTACCTTTCCCGACGAGGTTGCCGATGTATTTCATTCTGCCGGCACACTGACTTTCTTCATACTGGCATTTAATGTATTGGGATATGCGACGATGCGATTGAGTACATGGATGGATAATCAGTACGCGCTGAACCTGCACCGTCGTTGGAAATTAATATCCGTCTATATGGTCGTAATGGGAATGTTTTTCTTATTGAACTACGGTTTGCTGATAACAGCCAAACTGCTGGCGGGAGCGGCCCGTCCGTTTGTGTTTCCCAATGGCGGATGGCGGATTCTGATTACCGTGTGGCTGGTGGAACTGGTCATTTTGGGATTGCTGTTAGCCAATCGTTCCATGCGGAATGCATTGAAACTGCAACGGGAAGCGACCGCCCTGCAAAAAGAAAACAATACGGCACGTTATACTGCATTGCAAAACCAGTTGAATCCCCATTTCCTGTTTAATAGCCTGAATACATTGATTTCTGAAATCCGTTACAACCCTGCCAATGCGGAACTGTTCACCCAGCATCTTTCAGACGTGTATCGCTATACGCTTCAGTGCCAGAATCAACGGCTGACAACTTTGCGGGAAGAACTGGATTTTCTGAATTCTTATATTTTCCTGCACCGGGTGCGGCTGGGAGACTGTATCCATATTGATAACCGCCTGCCGGAAGTCTGCCTGGACTCTCAGATTCCACCGCTCACTATCCAACTGTTGGCGGAAAATGTGATAAAACACAATGTTATCCATATGGGAAAGCCGATGACCATTGAACTTTTTTATCTCGAAAAGGAGAAAGAACTGGTGGTCAGAAACCGGATACAGGCTAAGAAGAGTGCGACCGCTTTCGGTACAGGAT
>OJJH01000161.1_pt1 | contig 30577 bp, 36 predicted proteins | sample 1596251 | NCBI WGS metagenome assembly OJJH01 (sample SAMEA4350153, study PRJEB24818) | metagenome | biome: human; feature: gut; material: faeces | place: Denmark | collected 2013-09
CGCTTTCCTGACCGCAAATAAAACTCTGCGGCTGTAATTCATCACGGTTCGTGACTTTCAGCCTTTCGCCACGATGGAACACAAGCGACATACAGCCCGTCGGCAAAGTGCGTTGCGACACTATGCCTGAGGTACTATCCTGCAATATCCAGTAATACCGTATGAACGGTTTCAGGGCAGGCGTTGGCTGTATGATTCTGAATGTCTGCATTCCGTAAAATTACAACATGACGATTTTCGATGATAGTAAAAAACAGACATTGGTGTTATATGCCTCACTCAACCGTAAATTCCTCTGAATGATAGCTGCTGTAAAAACGACCGGATACATTTGTTCCGAATCTCTCATAATTTATGTGTTATATGGTGATGTGAGCAAACTCACGGTTTATCCAGATGGTAGCCTCTTTTCCGATAAAATGGATAAGCACATAGTTCGAATCTGCCGGGCCGGTGGGGAAATAATTTATAAAATACTCCTGCCACATCCGCTTGCGGGTTACATCATCCGTAATGATTTCGACTGTGCCGCGCAAAGCAACACTATCGCCATAAAATGAATAGGAAAGCCCGGCTTTGGGATTGAGCCTGAAATCGGCAACCTTTTCGGAGTCTGCTGCGGTCACTGCCCAGACCTCATTGCATCCTAAGGAGTGAATTTTATCCAATGGCACAGGGCGAGGAAAACCGTCGGCATTGACCGAAGCTAACGTAACCTCTTTGCATTGGGAAAGAAGATGGATCGCTTTTTCAATCAAACTCCTTTCATCTTTCTCTTTCCAGCGTTTGAGTGTTGGGAAGATTTGTTGCATTTGAGCCTTTGCCTGTTGGGGCGTCAGATTCCAACCGGTTTCCTTGTTAATCTGGTCGGTAAACTGAGTGCAGAACTCTATCATCTGGCTCATGTTGAAATCTTGGAGGAAAACACCTCCTTTGTAGCAGTAGCCACAATAGTCCTTACTTTTACTGCCGTCTGAATTTGTGCCGATGTTACCCTCTACAAGGGGCATACCGCAGCTTTGACAAAATCTTTGTTCCATATGTTCTATCATCGTTTTCAAATAATCAGTTCACTATCCCGTCATCTTTTTTTGAATTTCTCTTTTGCGTATTCGTAGGATTCAAGGATGTAAGGTTTTAATAATTCAAATGTCGCTTCAGATGGGGTTAAAGCGCAAATCCAGCCCATCCACGCATAAACCGGATGCGGCATAATGACATCCTTTGCGGTAAATTCATACGGCATATCTACAATGCAACCTTTACATGGACGTTTGGGCAGTTCTCCGAATAAAGTGCGGAAAGTCTGTTTTCTGACTCCTATATTTATTCGCCACACATCCTTGCGGTCAAGGTGGGAAGCTCGATCATTGTCGCCATCCTTTTCTTTTATCGTCAAGATATAAACCCCACGTTTCAACACTCCATCCGGATTGTAGAAAATCCCACGCTCGCCCCAACTGTTTACTTCGACCGTCCCTTCAAGGTTGTCAAGGCAATATTTCAAAATATCATCAGGTGCAATAGCCATCTTTAATCAAAACATTTAATTAACCTGTACATCGTTTCTATATCCTTCGATGCCATCTCGAATTTTGACTTTTCAATCAGAATGTTCTGGCCGGTCATAATGTAAGAGGACATAATGCGTATTCCATTATAGAAAATCTCAGTATTACGTAACTTGTAAGTAGATATACTTGGAACGGCATTTTTTTTGGTCGCCTTCTTGCATATCATATTAAAGGCTTTCTTTGCCACATCCCCCATAAGCATGATAACCTTGGCGTTTGGGAACAAAACAAGCTCTTTTTCCAGATAGGGCAGGCTATCCTCTATGCTCTCCTTTGAAACTGCATATTCGCTTTTAGGTGTCTTGACAGCATTGGTAATGTAAATTCCATGATCCAGAATATCCTGTATTGAATTTACCTCTATCCCTGCTTTTCTGAACAATGGAATTGTCGTTGACATATACGCGGAATCCTGTTTCCCGTAGAAATCTTCCTCCGGACATGACGGGACAACCTCGTTTATCATGATTGCCCGTATCGTTTCCGGCTCAATATTTACGTCATTAAGCCGTAGATTTTGGGTATCCCCACAGAGTTGTTGTAGTTCCGACTTTATATTCATGATTCCCCTGAGGTTAAACGAATTTAGCTGTTTTCAAAGATTTCTTCAAAAAACATTGCAGATTCCTCCGACAAACGCCGGGTTGCAGCTATACTTTGAGCCAACACAACTCCTTTTGAATTGATTCGTAATGGCTTCTCTTTACTCTTCGGATAACCGAATCTAAGAAGTGGCACAACCTCATCAGGAATAAGGCGCGGTTGGATAACATTGCCATTTTCTCCCCATACTGCCCATTCGGCACAGCAATTAAACGGTTCCTGATGCTTGCAATGGGGTTTGTCACCGGGAATAATCATCGTGAGATTCTCAGGCACACTCTGGAGACTTTTATAAGAAACGTCTTTTGCACAAAAGAATGCGTCAGAGACCTTAACGACAACACCTTCGGGAATAAGAGACCTGTAAGGATTTCCGAGTTCTCTTATGCAATAGTCGAAGGCTCTTTCCTTATGAGTCACTTCCAATCTTGCCATTATGTAGAGATGCCTATCAAGCAATGAGACCGGAAATACGACATCTCCCTCTTTTATTGATGCTATTGATGGCATCCTTGAGTGGATGCTGCCAAACACTACTTTTATAGGCCCTGTGTCATTTGATTTTCTTAGTTCGTCCAACCAGTCCTGAGGCCAGTAAACAGTATAATATGCCATAATATGATGTTACTTGTTTCTATTCAAAAAAGCTGCTGCCAGTTCGGGGCTGTTCAGTGTCATGGCTGACGAGTCTTCGAGATTTTCAGCGTCTTCATCATCCGATATTGAAATGAAGAATGTGATTTCTTCGGTGCCTTCTCCGAATATTCCCGAGCCTTTGACCTGCGCCATCGCTGATATCATTGCGCTGAAGAAAAAGGCTTCGCCCGGCAAAGTGGCGTGGTTTTCCCACAGCGATTTGCTGAGCTTCACCAGTTCGCTGCCATGTCCGTCGGAATATCCCCATTCATCCGGATGCCATTTGCTCTCGTCATCGGGTTCTTCGTCTTCGCTTTGAAGGTACTCCAACGTGTTCACAGCGAGAAAAAGAGAGCAGCAATACCTGTCGGTGACCAAGGCGGCAGTGTATATGTGCTCATCATCTATGCAGCCAAGAATTTCGCGCAGGTCAGTTGTAACCGCATCTCTGATTTTTTCAGTCACTTCCTGCCAGAACGGGGCTACGGGAGTGGCCGGTTCTTCTTTTTTCCGCTCGCGGGCTTCAAAGTCGGGCGAGTTGATATAGCCGATATACTCTTTGGCTTCTTCCGAACCGAGTTTTACAGCATCCTCAAAATACTGGTATCCCAACTCAATATCCGCCTCGGTGCCACGCCCGAAAGCATACGCCACACCGAGTGCGGAGAGCAACCTGACAGTTATTGAGTCCCATAGATGGTCGACACCATCGCCGGCTTCATGAAGATACTCGAATGCCACATCGTCGTCTTGAACTGTTCCCAGCCCCTCCTGATAGCATAAACCGAGGTAGGCGGCGGTCTGCGTCCGGGTGGTCTCGCTGCATTTCGGGTTTTGGTATGCCTTTTCAAACCATTCCACAGCCTTGGCGTAGTCCTGCTCCACATCACCGAAGCCTTCAAACAGATAATATCCTACCTCAAATTGTCCTGCGGGATGTCCGCATTTGGCAGCCATTTCATAGAGTTGATATGCAAGATCGATATTCTCATCCACTTCTTCACCGGCTTCGTAGATATGCCCTGCATTGTATGCGGCTTGTGGGTCGCCCCTGCGGGCAGCCTCCACATATCGCAACAGCCCACCGTATGAGTCGCCCTTCTCGGTGCGAAGATAATAGCCGTAGTTGTTGCAGATTACGGGTGAAATATCCGCCAGCTTCAAGTAATATTTCTCAAAGACATCCTGCGCAATTTCGCAGAGGCCGGATTTGCGTATGTCGCAGTAATTGCCCCATCCGGCACAAAGCCCGCCGTCGAAACTGCGCTCGTACCACGCCTTTGCTATCGGCCAGGCCCATGCGTTATAATCGCTTTCATCTTTGAATTGCTTGGCATAGTCAGGCTCAACACGCAGATAGTCGCCCCAATAATACACATTTCCGACCATGTAGCAGCAGAAGGCGTCGCCTCGCTCTGCCTGACCGAGAATCTCCTTGAACGCATCCTTAAACGAAGCGAACGGCATTCCACGTTCTACCGAGGGGGTAAGGTTGCCGCTTCGTGCGGCGCAAAGCACGCCGGTGGCGCTGCCCATCATCGCGCTCTTCTGCATCAGCTTGGAGGCGTTGGCTTCGTCAACTTTGAATCCGGCCTGCGCCCATACATATTCCTCACCCATGAAGCAGCGGGCTATGAATGCCAAAGCATCGGCATCGCCTTGTTGCGCCTCCTGCATAAGCATTGCATATCCCCGGCGGATCTCTTCCCGGTCGAAACTCGACCAGATCAACTTGACAGCCGTTTTTACTTGTTTACTATATTTGCCTTTCATTATTCTTGTCTTCGTCTAAAAATCTGAACACCAGTCTCTCAAAGTAGTTGTTAACATCAAACGGTTCGCATTCATCCATAGGATCGGGCAATCTCTCGCCATCAATCAGACTCCACAGCCAGCTCCGCAGGAGACCGACATCAAAAATAACACCTCTGTAACCAATAGGCACCGGCTCCGCCCATCTGACATATTCGACTTTGTATCCGGCGGCCGGAGCCGTATCATTGTCACGCCTGCTGATGTTGATATACCCGCCATCGCCTTTAGTGAAATCATATAGCATCCATCGCGATTTGCCCTCTATGATATTTTCCAATGCGCCAACCACATCGGCACAACTGAAATATCGGAAATCCTCGCCATCCACACATAGTTTATCTTCTGCCTCTTCTTGCTCCGGGTGGATTTTCTGGCAGTGCCAGCCGGTCATATCGGGGAGCGAGGCAGTGCGGAAGAAATCACACATAATATCAGTGGCCATATCGCAATCAACGTCCGACCGCCACATTCGCAGCATATACCCGTTGACCATAAAACATACCGCTATACTGCTATCCTTAAAGTAATCAATTGAGTATGCCTTTGCATCGCTGACCAACACCACCGGCACGCATTTTTCAAGGTATACGCATCCGTTATCCTCAATGTCGTCTATAGCATCAAGGATCTTTTCCTCGGTCACGTTTGATGTGCGTATATCCCCGTTCTTTGTGCCCAACACATATTGTGGCCTGCGGGCTTTAAGTCCAGAAAAGATGTCTCGTGTATCGTTGCTCATTTTCAATTAGCTGTTTTTTATGTTCATCAGTCAGTCTGATGCTTTCAATTGATATGTATGGCATTGTTTAACTCTTTACAAGTACCCATTTATCGTTCTTGGATTTCCTTTCTGCACAATAGCCAAGAGGTAAATCTTTCAGCTTGACGATAGTCGGGTCTAAATCCAATACATACTTTAATGAAACTATCCTTGCATCGCTTTCGTTATGTTCTTTACCACAAAGGAATTGCCATGCTCCGTCATCCGCATCGTGTGAAACAAATAATATTTTTTCTTTACCATCCAGGATATGACTGCATATGAAAACAGCCGTATTTGGAGCGTCTGAAAACGGGAAAATATCATTACCCTTATTGGAACTGTTTATATGCTTGCTTATAGCCATTGCAGTCCAACCTATTGCAAGATATACTGTTGCATAGACGATAAACCATAATTCATGTATGTCAAAGAAAATCCATGTGCCGGCAAGAAACGCTACGGCTGACACCAATGGAAGATTCCACATTTTCTTTATGTCTTTCCCGCAGCGATAACCAAGAATCGCAGAATAAATAGGATTCACAATTAAGAAAAGCATCATGCACAGTGCCATCCCGGAACATTCAGACGCAAGCCGGGCAACGGCAAAAGGCAATGCTAACATCACAAGGATTGTGATTGCCAGCCAAATAATTATAGCTCTTTTATTAACCATCAGTATAATACTTATTTTAGTATGTCGGAAAGGCTCGATTCTACAAACATTGTCGGAGTAAACTCGACAATCCGGTAGTCAGCAACACCATTGATGTTGAACGGATCTTGCTCTATGATAGAATCAACCACTGCACGGCTTTCGGCCTTTATCAATATTACACCGCCCACGCGGGGAGTCTGCGGACCGGATGCGATGAAATCGCCAGCCGCATAGTGCTCGGCAAGATAGTCACAATGTGCCTGAAGGAAACGGTCGACTTCTTCAAGCGGTTTTTTATATGTCAGAATTGCAATAAACATGGCTGTCCGGTTTTTCCAGCGTTTGAGTTGTGGAAAGAATTGACGCATCATGTCTTTTGCCTGTTCCTGTGTCAAGGTCTGTCCTGACTCCTTGTTTATCTCGTCGGTAAACTGAGCGCAATGTTCAATCATCTGCTCCATAGTGAAGTCTTGTGTGAATCTGCCATCCTTATAGCAGTAGATACAGTAATCCTCGTTGCGACTGCCATCAGCATTAGTACCTTTGTTGTCTGTAGTCAGCGGCATTCCGCAGCTTTGACAAAATTTATGTTCCATATTCTTATCTTATTTTTGTTTAATCAAACCTTCCAAGACAATCTTAGAAATCTCAGCAATGATGGCTGAGGTCGTTGCTATGTCGTAATTGGAATCAGCAACAAACACGGCAATAGAATATCTTGTACCATTATGCAAATTCACATATCCACAATCATTTACTGCGGATATGCGACCTTCGGGTGTCGGAAATCCTGTACCTGTCTTATGTCCTATCAGGGCATTAGTAGGCAAAAGGGGTAAAGCAAGCCTGTCAAGCCCCGTGCGACACTGTTCAAGCATGACGGATATTTCAGAATATGACTGTGATGCGTTTCTCAATTCGTGGTAAAACCTATCAAATAGCTGCGCCATTGCCAAAGGTGTGGTACGGTTAAGATAGCTTAGGTATGGATCACGGTGCATATCTTCTTCCGAGGCTCCGATTACAATCTCATCAGAGATACCCATTTGCCTCATTATTGATGTTACTCCCGATGTTCCACCGACGCGATGCAGGAGTATGTCTGCCGCATTGTTGTCACTCTCAACCAAAGACCATTCAAGCAGTTCTCTTATAGTCATGGTATTTCGACTCTTACCATACTTTTTGAGCATCGGACTATAGGTATCCTCTTTCATAGCCTTCTCGCTGAATGTTACGGTATCGTTCAGGGACATACCGTTAGTATCTATCCAGTGCGCTACCGTCAGAGCCAGCGGAAATTTGACTACGCTCATCATAGGGAAATCCCGATTGCCGTTGACAGATACGGTGTCTTTGCCATTGATAATGACCGCGACACCTATCCGGGCATCTTTCCCTTTGATATACTCGTGCAAAGCATTCTCTATCGTCATGTTTCTTTCAGCGAAAACAGGCGATATAAAAGTCAGAAATGTTATTATAATCAGTAATATCTTCATTTTGAATGCGTTTTGTCCCTCATATAAAATGACAGTCTAATGAACCTAAATCCCCGTCTTGAATAGCTTTGATTGAATTACGAATTATATCTGCGTCCCAGTTCCACCATTGGAGTTCTTGCAATCGGGCTATAATATCTGTAGAGAATCGTTTTCGTATTTCCTTTGCAGGAACACCGCCAACAATCGAGTATGGCTCGACATCCTTTGTGACAACAGCTCGTGTGCCAATTATAGCACCATCACCGATGGCCACTCCAGCCATTATTATAGCGTCATATCCAATCCACACATCATTGCCAATTACAATATCGCCCTTGTTATCCCAAGCAGAAACAACATCAGATTTCGGTAAGTCCCATTCCTCAAAGAAAAGCAGGAACGTGTATGTAGAAAGCGATTTCAGGGTATGGTTGGCGCAACTGAATATAAACTTTGCTCCGCAGGCTATTGAGCAAAACTTTCCGATAATCAAACGATCATGATTTATAGGATAATGATACAGCACGTTATTCTTCTCAAAGTCACGAGGGTCATTCACAAAATCATTGTAAATGGTAAAATCTCCGACTTCAATATTCTGGTGCGTTATGACTGATTTAAGATAGACAGTCTGATTATCACCAGAACGAGGATATATCTCTGTTTGGTTCATATCTAAAACTATTTGAGCCGTTCTATTTCATTTATATTCAATATGTGCAAATAATGATAAATATTGCCATCTTCCTGCGCATCACCATTAATGCCAATAACGCTCTTGACTTCCATATAATAATCAGTTCTATTCTTGGCGATTGCCTTCTATCACCTGATTTATCAACTCCCGGACTTCATCGTCTGACATTTTCCTATCTCTTACAAGAGTGCTTATCACTCCACGAATGGAATTGTTGAAATATCGCTGAACGACATTTTTCAGATTGTTACCACAATACTCCTCTCTTTCTATAAGGGGATAGTAGATGAATCCGTTGTTTCCTGCCGGCTTGTGGTCTAAAAAGCCCTTATCAACAAGAAACTTCACGAATGTAGATATGGCGGTTCTGCTTGGACGAGGTTCGGGATAAGTGGCGATAATCTCCTTAACGGTAGCTTCACCCTTCTCCCAAAACTTGTTCATCACTTCTTCTTCACGCTTGGTAAGTTGTTCCATCATAAAATGAAATTTGGTATATGCAAAATTAGTCTAAATAAATTAGTCTGTCAAGCAAATACGGCTATTTTTATGTTTTATAAACAAACGTTATTATTACGACAATGAAATTTATAGATTAATAAATGAAAATGAAGCAAGAGAATGTAGATAATTATTCCGCTTACTTCATTTTTTTATATACATTTTTATCCCTTTCGGATGGTTTTCATCCTTGAATTGAAACCCCGGCCGCCGATGATGACATGATCGGCAATGAAGTTGTTTGACGAACTTTGTTCATTTATCAGGCTACTTTCTTCAATTCTGTTGTTCCCACCTAGCATACATCTTCCTTGAAAGTTCCACAATCTCCCGGCTCAACTTCACAAGGTCGATGGTATGTTTCTCCAGTTTGTAGAGCAACGCCATCGCCTTCTTCTCCGAAAAATGGATGCGCAATTCCTTCACGACTTGATTGTAATTGGTTCCTATACCGCGGAACTGGGCATGGAAGTCCGACAGTTTGGTGTAGTAGTCCACCAGCGTCTTGTCCACCTTCAGCACCCTGAACTTCTGCCCGAAGAAGTGCGCCTTCAGAAAGACGGCTTTCGCATACACGTTCGATTCCTCGTACATCGTCAGGAACCTGTTCCATTCCACATCATCGAAGCGCACCATCACGCAGTGCGTCTTCGGATTCAACTTGGGATTTCTCCCGTACTTGCTCTTCTTTTTCATTCTTCTTATTCTTTTAATTTTATGGCTTGTCCATTGTTTAATCTTTGATTAAGGAACCCCGAAATTATCTGACTGCGGAGGATAATTCTGTCCACGGCAGTACTGGGATTTTCAGTTACTCGGAAGCATTCGAGTAACTGAAAATATACCTTGCTGTGTCTTTGAGGACACAAGAATCCTCCGCTTGTCGGATTGGTTCGTCAGTACAATAACTCTTCCGGTGTATCGGTCAAACTGAAGGAGTGTATCTACCGGCTTGACCGGTTCCAGCGTAATACGTTCAGAGCTTGCGCCACTGCTCGATGTCTTCCCGGTAGGCTTCAAGGTGCAGACGGACGAGGTTCTCGACCATTCCCGATGCACTCATACCCCTGCCGCCGAAATAGCGGACAATCCTGTCCAAATTGTCGCGCACCTCGCCGCTGACAAACACGGGCTTGCGGTCGGCAATCTTGGGGACTTGCAGGTAAGTGGTACGGTACTCGTCCAACGAAAGCCTGCGCTGTCTGCTGCTGATACGTTTCTGCGGCACTGCCGCTTCCTCTGTTGCCTCATTTGACGGTTCATCCGCCATAGCGGTTTCCGTCTTTTCTGTGACGCACTTGCCGGGTTGCTCCAGCTCCGCCGGATTCAGACCGATGTTCTTGTAGAAGTTGTCCATCGACTTCTCACTGCGGTACTCCCGGCGGCTCATTCTTTCCACGATTTCCTAAGCTTGCTGCTCACTGATGGTTGGTTCTTTTCTTGTTGCCATAAAAACAAATTGATTAAGTTATTACTGTAGTCTTGGTCAGTACCTCGACCGATTATCGCCAGCGAAATAAGGTGTTTTAATACAGCCAGTCAAGCGTTTGGATTCTGTCAGACAATTTTGTGAGGTTTTGCTTTATGGTGATGGAAACGGTGGCGCAGACTTCACCGATTTGCCGGATTGTTTGGATCAGACGGAATATGATGCGAAATAGAAATAAGGGCTTATTTCCAACCCTGCGAACGGTTTGTTTCGCCTTGCAAAGAATACGGCAATGGTAGTCCTTTCCTATCCATATAGTATGGATACGGTAATCAGTGGGGTGAGTGTATATTATGGCTATACAACCATTATTACCGGAGACAACCGCTACATCGTTGTGCCACAAGCTGCCAGTTCTGGAAAATCCATTGTTTTGTAAAGGTTTACCCTTTTCTTTGCAACGAAAAGAAGCAATAACAACAAAAATGAAGTATATGGAAATAGTATCAATCGAAAGGAAGACCTTTGAGGCGATGGTCACCAAGTTCGACCATTTTGTCCGTCGCATGGAAGCCGTCTGCCAGCGGCACGGAGAGAAGAAAATGGCAGAATGGATGGATAATCAGGACGTTTGCCGGATGCTCAACATCAGCCCGCGCACGTTGCAGACGCTTCGGGACAATGGGACGCTGGCTTACTCGCAGATAAACCACAAGACCTACTACCGTCCCGATGACGTGCTGCGTATTGTTTCTGTTGTGGAGGACAGGAGTAAAGAGGCGAAGTTCAAAGGAAGAACTATATAAACTTGATGAAACTAACGAAGTAAACTAACAATACCCACTAAATCCAAAATAACATGAATGAACTGATTAACAAGGACAGCGAGTGGATAATCCACTTCATGGGCAGTCTCGACCGTCTTTTGGACAGCTTCGAGCATCTGACCGTCAATTACCGCCCAACATTGAACGGGGAGCGTTTCTTCACCGACAAGGAGGTGTCGGCACGGCTGAAGGTGAGCCGCCGGACACTTCAGGACTACCGCAATGAAGGGCGTATCGCCTATATCCAGTTGGGTGGCAAAATCCTCTACCGTGAATCCGACATCGAAAGGATGCTGGCAGACAGTTACCGCTCCGCTTACCGACAGACGGCAACCTGATTTTCTTGAAGGAGCGCAGTTTGCCGTCTGCCCTGTGATTGCGTCAGCAATGGACTTTCGGCAAAAAGAGAAAGGAGCGGCTTACAGACGGAGCATCAAAATTCCGCTTCGTCTGTAAGTCGCTCCTCTCTTCTTTCTTCTGATTTCCCGTCAGTCGCTTGTTTCCGTTGCCGGATGCTCTTCAAGCGAGTGGCAGGCAGTGACAAGGTTTTCGGGTTGAATACGCTCAAACTCGTTTGAGGAAGATTCTGCCCGAAACGGCTTGCCGCCCGACCTTGCCGCTACCATCAAGCCATACGCTACCTTTGCATCCGTGCATTGGGAACGAGTGGCTGACGGAATGAACCTCAACTATACCATCGGTTATTATCTCTGACGCTGGCAACAAATAGTGTAATCTGTGTTTCTTTCATGGTAACACTCATTTTACTGATTATAAACCGCCTAAACAAGACACTCTCTTTACTGCATATCCTGAATGCAACGGCTATAATCACTTCAATGTTATAGACATCGTAACTGATGCCATCCGGTTGCTTGAGATACTTCATCGTGTCAAATTCGTTCAGTTCCTTGTTCTTGTAAATGGTATGAATCGCTTTGCGGACATCGCATGAGAACACCCCGAACAAGTCGGCTATCTCTTGTTGCGTCATCCATACGGATACGGTCGGCATAGTGACCGCACCCGTTTCACTGATTGTTATTATTCCTCTATTCATAATGGGGTGATTTGATGTTTGCTATTTTCGCTGTTTGTCTTTTCGCCGGCCGATACTTTCTTTCTCCGTTCCATCAGCTTGTCCATGTCCTTGGAAATCTTGTCATCTGTGATTTTTGCATAGACTTGGGAACTGGTGATATTTGTATGTCCCATCATCTTGGCGATGCTCTCTATCGAAATGCCAGCGGAAATCAACAGGGTTCCGAAGGTGTGCCGGGCTAGGTGATGGGAGAGATTTTCTTCAAACTCCAGTGCGTTACCGATGGAATGCACCTCATGCCAAAGTATATCACGGATGGGCAAAGGGAAAACGGGGTTGGTACCATCGGTCGTGTTGTAAAGCGACAATATACGCTCTGCCACGGGATGCAACGGAACAAATGCTTCCACGTTGGTCTTACCTCTTTTTTTACGGATATATTTCCTGCCGTCCGCAGCCTCCCCGATATGGTGCGGATAGAGCCTGTGTATATCCACATACGCCAGACCGCAGAAACTCGAAAAGATAAACATACGCCGTGCCAATTCCATGTTACTGTCCTCAAACGGAGTTGCCATCAGGCGTTTCAATTCGTTACGGCTGATATGTTTCAGCTTTGGAGGATTCTTCTTTTCATATTCCACGTCCTCAATAGGGTTGGCACGTATGATTTCCCTGTCCACTGCAAGATACAACAGCCTGTTGAGCCAGCACAGGCACTTGTTCATCTTGTCTGTGCTGCATCCCAAGTCCTTTAACAGGAATGTCTTGTAATCGTTGCCGAACCCTTCCGTTATTTCCTCCAACAGTATATCCTGCATGTCATACACCGATTCTATGTACAGCCGGATACAGTCTTGAAAGATAATGGATTGTCGGTAAGTGGAGCGTGATTGTATCTCGACAGAGCGTTTCTTCAACCTCTCCAGCTCTTGTTTGCCTGTTTGTAACAGGGTTGTGGGCAAGGAGCTTTCCGCCACTATGGTGTTTTTCAGCAATTCCGCACTGACAACACCCTGTTCTTTCAGTATGGTGCCGTATGTATCTTCAATGTGTTGGCGATATTGGCTTAACCGTCCGTTTGTGCGAACGTCCTTTACCTCGCCCTTTTTACTGTTCCAATCATCTGGATTGCAATAAATACCCGTGGAAAGCACCGCCTGTTTGCCATCTATGGAGATTCTGCACCAAATGGCGGTCGTACCATCAGCTTTCACCTTGCTGCGGTTGATGTAATAGAGTTGTTTGAATGTACTGCGCATAACTGATTATCTTATTGAACTTGATTAAATAGTTGCATCAGAGAACAAGCACCAAGTCTTTGGTCGCTTCGATAAATGTGTCCATGTCCTCAAAAAGTTTCTTCGGGGTCACACGGGCGTAAATTTGCGTTGTCTGGATATTGGTGTGTCCCAACATTCGGCTGATGGTTTCGATAGGTACACCCTCTTCAAGCGTTATCAGGCTTGCGAAACTATGGCGTCCGACATGATAGACGATATCGGTTTTGATTCCTGCCAGTACACGGAGGCTCTTCATGTTGGCTCTCAACACGCGGTAGTCTTGAACAGGCAGAAGTGTTTCCCGTGATTCGTCCTTGTATTTGTCCAATAGGGCAATCGCTTCGGGAAGCAGTTTCACCCGTGCGAGGTACTCGTTTTTCTTGCGGTGGTATTTCAGCCACAGGTTCCCGTCATCGTCGGAAAAGAGATTGTCCCGCGTGATGGACACGGTATCGGCATACGCTGTTCCGGTGTAGCAGGCAAACAGGAACAGGTCACGGGTGAGGGCAAGCGAGGGCCTGCGGCGCACGGATATTTCCACGTCACGTACTTTCCCAAACTCCTCCCGTGTGAGTGCCTTCGGTGCGCTGATTTCCTGTTTCGGCAGCTTGAAGTTGCAGAAAAAATAGCGTTCGGAATGTCCCTCCTTGTAGGCGATGCGGCATACCTTCTTCAAAAGGGCAAGGTAATGGCGCACGGATTGCAGGGATTGTTTCTTCTCATCGAGCACATAGTCCTGAAAATCCCAGATGAACCGCTCGTAAAGTTGCCCGAAGGCGACATCCTCCGTCTTGAATCTCTCACGGATGAACCCTGCGAGAATCTGCCGTGTGTAGTAATACTTGGAGTATGTTCCCTCGGCACGGTCGATGCCTATACGCGATTTCAAGTCCTCGTTGATACGGTCAAACTGTTTCAACAGGGTCATCTGCTTATCCATGCTCCCCTGAAACATGTCCTTGACTGCCGTAGCGTCAAACTCCTGCTTGCGCTCCAACAGAGAATCAAATGCGGAATTGATGGCAAGCAGCAGTTTCTCAATCTTGGCGTTGGTTTCAACCGCCTCTTTGCTCTTGCCGTTCAGACGGCTTTCACGGGGATTCCATAATTCGGGAGTGCAGGACAGCTTGCATCCGAACTGTGCCATTGTGCGGTTTACCGTGATGCGTCCCATGATGGGAGCCTTTCCCGATTTGTCCAGTCCGCTCTTTTTGAGGTAGAGCAACACCTTGAATTTTTCTACTTTCATACGCTTATATTTTTTAGTGCAAAATTACTTGCCGTATAAGCGTTCCTTGATATGCAAAACATTGTGTATGAGCGCAAACAAAACGGTGAGGATTTCTTTTCATTGCCTGCCGTTACCTATTCCTGTTTCGGTAACTGCCCGGCTAACGGTTTGGTAACTGAACAACCTCAATATTCCGTTGCCGTTTGCATTCTCTCTACTTGGCAGAATAGTGAAATACCGCTCATTTCAAACAACTTACGTTTAATCTTCATCCGTTCGCTTTTTCTTGCACAGCCTATCAGTTTCCACCTTTCCCGCCATACCTTCGCCACGACGGTCTATCTCTGCAATGGCGGTACGATTGAGGCACTTTCAAAGATACTCGGTCACAAGCATATCAGCACCACCCAAATATACGCCGAAGTGACTAACAAGATGGTAAGCTCCGATTTCCGTTCGATCTCCGGCAACCTCGCAGCCATGCAGAAGAAAGTCCTTGACAAGACACAAAAGAAGGTCAAGAAGCAGGCAGTCGCCATGCGTGAAACCGCCTGAATCCCATCCGGCAAGGCAAAACACGGCAAAGGCAGGAACTCCCCGGTGGAACTCCTGCCTTTGCCGCATTTACCCATGCACCGCACCCGAAAGTTAAGTAGGGCTTTTCCTTCGTTTGCTCTTTTGCTTCATCTGCACATAGTTCTCTTCCAACATACGCAGCAAGTCCGATTGCCGGTACAGCGTTTTGCCCGGCAGCGAAATGAACGGGATAATCCTTTGCGCCCGGTAGTCCTGCAAGGTGCGGGTAGTGATATGCAATATCCTGCATACCTCTTCCCCCGTCAGGTACACCTCGCCGTTCATCACCGGGTGAAAGTTCGCCGTTACGTTATCCACGTACCTCGTGCCCCGTTCCAGAGCCTCGAAGTACGCCTTTACCTCTTCCATGTCCTTTGTAATCACTTCCATGTCATTCATCCTCTATCAGTTCCTTGCTCATTGCCGTTAAGAACGCTTCCACATCTTCCAGCCTGTAATACAACTTATGGTTTATCTGGCTGTATGCCAGCCTTCCGCTGTCACGGTACGTCTGCAATGTCCGTTTGCTCACGTTGAGTTTCTCGCACACATCCGCATTATCCAGCCAGTTCATCTTTTCCGGCGGGCGGTATCGTGAGCATAGCTCCTGCAAATGCTCGCTGAACCGATTGAACTTCTCTTTCATTTCCTCAAAGGTCTTTTTCTCGATAGTCACTATTTCCATATCCGATAATTTACTGTTTCCCGCAAATATACAGACTGTTACGGATGCCCCGGTGCGTTTATGTACCGCTTGTCCGTGTTTTGCTCCACGCTTGTAGCTTTGTCCTGCCCGAAGCGGTGCAAAACGAAGCAGAGCGCAACATATTTTCTTGCAGCCAGCATATTTTCCCCGCTGTTTATTTGCAGGTTCGCAAGGAATCCATTCCTTTGCAAACGAACAACACGTGTAACTATGGAACGCCCTATATTTGTAGCACAATACACCTTTCTTGCCATTCCCGAAACTTTCGAGGAAGAAAACCGCATTTTATGCAAGGTCGCCCTTCGGTGCGAGTACGTGATCCGTTTCGAGGACGACGGCAAATTCTATTTCCTGCTCGAAACCCGTTCCGATTACGAACAGCAGTTTGCATCTTGCGGATGGTATATCGTCAGCCAGACCTGTTTCAATGAAAGGCTGACTATCGGCATGGGCTTGTACGAAAGCGGGCATCTGGCAGGCTTCATGTACTATTTGAAGTCCGGCAGCGAGGACGAAGCCCGTTTCTGGAACAACGTTCTCATCTTTACCTTCCTGAACGATTTCCGCAAAGCCTTTTACCCGTTGGATAACCGCTTTCAGGGCTTTTTCCGTCTGGACGGCAGCCTGTGCCTTTACCTGTATGATTATTGCCCCGTCCGGCGCAACGACAAGATCACCTTTGAGGGCAAGAAAGTTTCCAACCTTATTTTCAAGTTCAAGTCCGGTCACGAAACCGACCTCACCGTCAAGCTCTTTTCCATCGCTACCAGCCGCATCCGTGCCATTCAGGAGAACAAGCACCGTGCCGTACTCGTTCCTATTCCCGCATCCACCCGTGAGAAGAACCGCATCCGTTACGAAGAGTTTTGCCGGAAACTGTCGGCGGACATCGGAGTAGCCGATGGCTACGGGGCTATCACGCTCACCGCCGACCGTCCCCAACTCAAAGGCACGCACGGGCAGGACAAGACCGCCAACCTGCAATTTCATCCCGAATATATCAAGGACAAATGCGTTCTGTTGATTGATGATCTACTGACAACTGGCGAAGGATTCATACAGACACGCCGCAAATTGATCGAACATGGAGCGAAGTTTGTAATTGGTCTGTTCCTTGCCAAGACCATCGCTTTTGAGAACGAACAGGAATAATGACGGGCAAATAAGGTGGAGATAATACGATGATGTCCCATGATATGTGGTAGGGATATTCTTTGGGCGTTCCCGTAAACGGTCGGGCTTTCCGTTACAAGTCCTCGCCGGAGCTGTGGGCTTTCCCCTGCAATCCCTAACGTAAAAGGCTGGCAAAACTCTCCCGTGAAACCGCTTGCGCAAGCATAGCCTATAACGGATCTCCGGAAATGGCGATATACCGATAACTATCAATATGGCTTTGACCTTATTCTGCATGAAGCCGGAAGTATTTTCTTTCGGTATGCCTTATATAATTTCCCTCTTCGTCCAGATACACATCCAATCTCCAGAAATCAATATCCTTTTTCTTCAACAAGTCACCATAATTGCGGGTGAAGATGGCTATTTCATCATCTTCTTTCCAGTTCCAAGTATAAGGAATCCTGTATTTCGCCACATTGTCCTTTATATATAGTTTGTCTTGAACTCCACTATATGTACACACTACTTTCCCCAAATATTTACTTTCTTGTGGAGTATGAAAAATGATAGTTGGTCGAAATTCCTGATACAGCCAGACCGACAATGCGATGAATACCACAATAGATGTTTTCTTGTATCTTTTTATGATTGCGAACATATATGTTTATTTCTTTGATAGGCAACCGCCTATAATATTCAATCCTTCCTTTTTATCCTCTTCTGCCTCAAATATAAGAATTTAATTTCCAAACCCTCACACAGTTTGCATAATTTATTGGACGGCTGTTTCCATTTATTCCCGCCCACCCGGCAGCGGTACAGGTCTGTTCCAGCTTCCCGTACACCTTCAAGCACTCCGGCAAGCTCCATGCCCGAAAATGTACGCAAAGCCGGAAAGGACAAACGGAACACATTCGCCCGTGCTGTCACTCGGAGCTTCGCCTACGTGCGAAACTTTCCGTGCGCCATCCCGTTCAAATAAGTTCCCTGATGTTTGTCCCGGCAGCCCCTTATTGTCTTACCCGTTTTTTCAACCGTTATTTTCTTCTTTGGGCTTTGCCGTGACTAAAAGGATAATCCTTTGTCTGCTGAACTTTCTGCCCGTTTCCGCCACTGCCATCGCACGGCCATCCGCAAAAGCCGGATAGCTGATTGCTCTGTCCGTTTACCGTAAACCGGACGGAAAGCACCTCGCCAACCCGCACAACACATTGTCGTGGTGTACCCTTCTTTCTAATCCGATAAATCGGCAAAAGAAGAATCCCCCACGCCAAAGAGTTGTCTTTTCACCCCGCATTACCAACCCGTTTTTCTTTTCCTTTCCGGAAACGGGACTTTCCGGCTTTCATAACAGCACTTTCCCGGCTTGTACCGATAAGTAATCTATCACTCATTCAATTTACTGAAGGGTTGAATTTTCCCCCTTAGGGCTGATTGGGAAAACATTGACGAAGGTAGGCGGGGGCGAAAGCAAATCCGCAAAAAATGCCAAATCTCCACCCTGCGGGTAGTATTTACCATTTTTTCAGATAATTGCAATTCTCCCTTTCCGCTCTTGATTATTGTCAATGTTCTTCCCAATCAGCCAAAGGGAAAAAATTTGGTTGGGGCGGCAAGCGATGATAGCAAAAACAAGTAGTAACAATTTTAAAGCGTAAAGTTATGGCAACGACAACGAACAACACTATCGAGAAAATTTCTCCCATGTTCACCGATTTACTTATCAAGAAAATCGAAAGTCTGAAAAGCGACTGGCAAAAACCGTGGATAACGAGCCTTAAACACGGTTTCCCCCGCAATCTAAGAGGAACGGTTTACAATGGCGGTAACATCTTAATGCTGCTGTTTTACACCGAGTTTATGAAATTCACTTTGCCCGTGTTCCTTACATTCAACCAAGCCAAAACCGAAGAAGTGAGCATAAACAAGGGCGCACGCTCGTTCCCCGTTTACTATTGGTTCAAGTTCGTGGTACACAAGGAAAGTAACAAGTCCATCCCTTACGAGGAATATTGCAAGTTATCCAAAGCGGAAAAGGACGAATACAAGGTAATACCCCAAATGAAATATTACAATGTGTTCAACCTCGACCAAACCAATTTTGCGGAAAAGTACCCCGAACGTTTCGCCAAGATGCAACAGGGCGAACAGCCCGAAAACCATTCGGACGGTATTGAGTGCGGAATGTTGGACGAGTTGATATATATGCAGAATTGGTATTGCCCCATCAAAGTAAAGTATTCCGACAGTGCTTTCTATGTACCCGCAACCGATTATATCGTTTGCCCCGAAAAAGAGCAGTTCCCGCAGGGAGCGGAGTTTTACGGAACACTTTTGCACGAGATGGCACACAGCACAGGCAACCCCCAACGCCTGAACCGCACGTTCGGCAGCTTTTTCGGGGATGAATTATACGCCCGTGAGGAACTTGTAGCCGAACTGACATCCGCCCTTTGCGGTGCTTTCTTCGGTATCGCCACCACACCGCAGGACAACAACGCAGCCTATCTGAAACACTGGCTCACCAAGCTAAAGCAAGAACCCGCCTTTCTGATTGATATATTGGGCGATGTGAACAAGGCTGCAAAGATGATAACGGAAAGGGTGACAGAACCGATAAACGAACCCGTTGCAGCCTAACGGAAAACAGAAACAAGAGTATTAACAAAAGGGTGGAGCAATCCACCCGCAAAAAACATAAGAAGATGAAAACATTATCAGAAAAAGAATTTAACGAGTTCAACGTAAAAGGGTTATTCACGGACAGAGCGGAACAGGCAAAGAAAGCCCTGTTTCCCGTCATGCAGGAAATACGAAAGTTTATACCCGGTGCGGAATACGGCTATCGTGTGATAGGTGGTCAATATCCCGAATTTTACGGTATTCAAATCGAGTTCACACAAAACGGCATCCGTTTTCATTTGAACAAGATACTCAAAGAAAACAAATATAAGATTGTCCCCGATATGGAACACTTTACGAACGTCAATCGCTACGACATCGAGAGGATAACCAACCAATATGAAAAGCCGTGTAATATCGGTACGTTCACCGCCAAGAAAGTGAACGACTGGGTAAATTACTATACTCTGATATACAACCAAGTAGCGGAAGAAGAAGCAGAAAATGCGCAGAAAGTAGCCGATTTCCTTAAATCTATTGAGAACGAATCCATAAGATGGGAAGCCAAAGACCATTCAAAAGGAACTATTACCCGTAATGGCTTATGTTTCACTTTCTACATAGAGAACGGACACCTTTCTTACGATTTGTCCCTTAGTTATTGCGGTACGACTGACTATAACAAATTTCGGTTAATGGCTGATAACCAGTTTTTCCCGAAAGGAAATTATTAAATAACAAGGGCGGAGCAATCCGCCCATAACACCCCAAAAGAATGAAAACGATACTCATTTACAAACTGATATACCGCCTAATCCTTTGGTCTGTGGTGATTTACTTTTTCACCACCACCGCAGGGCAGTTTTTCGCCTTATTCCTTGCCGTACTCCTGTTTTACTTTGTGGTACGGTTTATTCTCGCCCTTGTTTGGCGGTTGTTTGTGGGTCTCGTTTTTGTGCTGATAATCATTCTTTTAATCTTTTAAAATATACCAATATGGAAACAAAGACATTCATCAAGAACGGAACATCTGAAACTAAACTTTTCGGTGAAGAAACTTATATACAATGCTGTTTGGGAGCATTTCGGGGCGAAATATACTTCGATTACAAGTACCGCCACACCAACGGGCAGGAGTTTACAACCCTACGCAGGACGTTGGTACAATGCCGTGCCGAGCGTGATTTTTGGCTAAGGGAAAAGACCGTTTCTTTTTCGGGACACCGAGCCGAGAGAATGACAAGGAACAGTCCCGACACACAAAAACGGCTGATAGATATAGGCTTCGACACCTATACAGCGATAACCGAACTTTGCAAACGTGACTACCATACGTTTTTATCGGGCATGGCGAACGGCTTCGACCTTATCGCAGCCGAGGAAGTTCTGAACGCAAAAAAGACGTTTCCTTACATTCAGCTAAAATGTGTACTTCCGTTCAAAGGACAGGCAGACCGATACACCCAAGCCGACAAGCAGCGTTATAACGCCATTTTAGCCCAAGCGGACGAAGTGATACTATTACAGGATGAATATTCAGGTAGTTGTTTCTTGCGACGTAACAACTACCTGTTGGATAACTCCGCTTATCTCGTAGTCTTTTACGACAGCACCCCAACGGGCGGAACTGCCTACACGTTACGCCATGCGATAGAAAGAAAAATACAATTTCAAAACGTATACTATAACCGCAAATAAAGCTCACAAGGGCGGAGCAGTCCGCCCGCTACTTTCTTTCGGTGAGCCGGAGCGGTGAAAGAAAGATAGCAAAGAAACCATTTTTTCAAACAGAATTTTAATCAACTTAAAAAATAACAGAATTATGAAAGCAACAACAGTAAATCAATCAGCAGCAGAGAAAAACATCACATGGGTATCATTGGCAAACATTCAGCCGAGCAGTTTCAATCCTCGTAAATATTTCAGCGAACCCGCCCTGTATGAACTGGCGGAAAGCATCAAACAACAGGGAGTTTTGCAGCCTATCACCGTGCGCCCGATAGCCGACACAGACCGTTACGAGATTGTTTTCGGTGAGCGCAGATACCGTGCATCCGTCATTGCGGAAATGGAACAGATACCCGTCATTGTTTCGGAACTGACGGACGATGCAGCCGAAGATGCAGCCATAGCCGAGAACTTGCAGCGTGAGGACGTGACACCCATCGAGGAAGCCAACGCCTACCAACGCATGATTGAAACGGGAAGGCACACCGTAGGAACGTTGGCGGTACGTTTCGGCAAGAACGAGAACTATATCCGCACACGTCTAAAGTTCACCGCCCTAATCCCCGAAATAGCTGAATTATTGGAAACGGACGAAATCACCATCAGCGTAGCAGCCGAAATCTGCCGTTATGGGGAAGATATACAGCGTGAAGTGTACGAGAAACATTTGCAGGACGGGAACAACTACAACAGTTGGCGGGGGCTGAAAGCTGCCGATGTAGCCAAACGGATAGAGAGCAACTATACCACTGACTTGCGGTATTACTCCTTTGACAAGACCGAGTGTACAACGTGCGCCCACAATACGAACAACCTGCTTTTGTTTGCCGATGGCGGCTGCGGACATTGCGCCAACCGCACTTGTTTGGCTGAAATGAACGCATCTTTCCTCATGGAGAGAGCCGTTCAAATCATGCAGCAAACCCCGAACGTTTCCCTTTGCCGTGACCGTTACAGCACCAACGAAACAGTAATAGAACGGTTAATCGCTTTAGGTTACGAGGTTGAAAGCCTTGAAAGATACACCGCTTTCCCCGTCAGCCCCCAAGAACCCAAAGAGGAAAATTTCAACAACCTCGAACGTTACGAGGAAGCCCGCACCCGTTACGAGCAGCAATGGGCGGACTACATGGAGAAAGAGGAAGAAATCACAGGACGGAGCGAAGCCGGAGAAATCACCGTTTACGCCAAGATAGGGAAACAGGAGATTACTTTCTGTTATGTGGAGAACGCAGCCGAAGCGGACGGAACGCCCACCGAAACCAACCTTTCACCCGTTCAGAAGTTGGAGAAGCAGGACGAGCGCAACAAGGAGATAGCCATAGAAAAGACGGTTGAAGATACCAAACGGCAGATAATGGAAGCCGACATAACGGGCGGCAAGTTCAGTGCGGACGAGGAAAAGATACTTTATTTCTTCATGCTCTCCAATTTGCGGAGTGAACATTTTGCAGCCGTAGGTATCACCGAAGAAGGGAAACACTACCTAACGGACGAGGACAAAATGAATATCGTGGAAAATCTCACCGTTAGGATAAAGACCATTATCCGCAGGGATTATCTGATAGCCAATTTCCGAAGCGCATACGGCAACAATACCGAAGCATCCCTTTTACTTGATTTCGCCCGCAAGCACATGCCCGAAGAACTTTCAGCCATCGAAAGCGGATATAACGAAGTTTACGAGAAACGACACCAACGCATCGAGGAACGCAAAGCCGTTCTTTGGGTACAGGAAAAGACGAAGGCAAAAGAGCATGAAATCACCCAACCCGAAGAACAACCGCAACCCGAAGGGATTGCAGCCTAACCCAACAGAGAGCAAGGGCGGAGAAATCCGCCCGCTACTTTCTTTCTACTCTTTTGTTTCATCGCCGGAAGTTCGGGACGGGTAGCGATCCGCCCGTACTTCTTTTTTTACCGCCCTTTGTTCTCTACCGGATATTTTGCCGGACTTCTTTCTTTCGTGAGCCGTAGCGGAAAAGACAAGAAGCAAAGAAACCACTCTTTCAACCGGATTTTTCACTACTTTCTTCGTGACGCTGTGGCGGAAAAGCAAAGTAGCAAAGAACCACTGTGACGACCATAATTTTATTTATTGTATTCTATATCGGCTGTTTATTCATCTGCAAACGGTGTATTCACACCTTTCTATAGCTAAATAATATATAGCCTATTGACAAACAGAGAATAAAAGGAACTACGATAGGGTACCAAACTGTTATTTCCGAAATACTTTGCCCTCTTGACATTCTCTTCGAGACATCCCACAGAACCATCAATATGGGCACAAGAAAGAAAGATAAGAAACTATACAATTTATTATGTCTAACTTTCTCTAAACAATTTAGGAATAGGGTAGAAGAACCGATAGATAATAACAATACTCCAAAAGTATTCAAAACAAATAGTATTCCTTTCCAAGTATCATCGTGTGGAGATTTGATTGTATTTTGAGTAATCAACCATAGAATCCCCCAATTACATAATAGGCTGGAACAAAAAATCCCTAACCATATCCTTAATAAAACAGACCATTCCTTTTTTTTAAATTCCATATTTAAGTACTTTGTATGCATCAGTTCTATTTTACCTTTATGAAATGCGAAATACCTGTTACCAAAAGCAAGTAGATGAATAGCAAACTTTGGAACAAACAAAATAGATAAAGGAAGTCTTCATTTGTATCATGTACTTGTAATCTGCCCAATTCCGCATAATACAAATAATATCCCACTCCAGCTAAGGTGGTAGCTACCAATACTATGATAGTTGTCAAACGGCTTTGTCTGGCATCTTTTGCCAAATATAAGATAAGATTTTCAGAAAACACGACGTTTACTGTATTTTTCATTATTACCCATACAAAAAAGCATCCCGAAGGATGCTTTCTCACTATTTTGTATTGTCGGCTCACATTCGCAATCCTTTTTTCCGCTCCTGCCGGATAGCCGAGAAAGAAAACTCCTGTTTCTCCTTGTCGAACTTCACCGCCTTGTCTTTCTGCACCCCGTCCGGCATTTCCATCCGGCGCACGTTCAACGGCTTCCCGTTGTAGAAGTCCGTCATTTCTTGGTACGTGAACTTTTCCCCCGTCCTTGCTTCCATCATTTTGCAGAGCGAATACACGTTGCACCCGTTTTTCACGCTTTCCGGTATCAAGTCCGGACGTTGGGCTGTTTCTTGGGGATAGAGTTTTGCTGCCAGCAGGCAGATTTCCGGCGAACGCTCCGTTTTTGGAAGCAGTGCGAATGACATCCAGCTATGTTCCGTACATTTCCGGTACAACCCTTCCGTTTTCAGTTCCGCACGTACTTTCTCACCCGCAAGAGCTACCGTACCTGCTTCATTGACCGCCTTTTCAGCCCGTTCCACGGTTTGCAGATGGGCGGGCAGCACACCCAAACACCGCCCGTCCTGTTCGATGGCATAGTCCGCTATCCGGCTGTCAATGACTCCCGGTGCAAGGGCACTCAATACTTCCGGCAGTTCAACATCGCCGCACCCGTTGTTCGCCTTGATATATTCCAGACAAATATCCGGGAACGGCACATAATGCAACAGTTCCAAGTTTTCATAAGCCAAATCTGCACTGTTATCAAGTGCAAGACGGCACATTTCCGGCGTTTTCACCTCTTCCGGCACGTGTGCCAGTTCCCAGCCGTCTTGCCGGACGGCAGCCATGCACCTCTCACTCGTGCGTTCAAACCGGCACAATCTTTCCAGAGAATAATCCTCGTTCGCCGTTTCGTCCTGATACTTTCCCGTTCTATGGCTATATTCCCAGACAAGTTCACTCAACCTGCGGATAGGAAGCTCTGTTTCTGAACTGATACCCAGCGGTATCAGTTCTTCATCACTTTTCAGCAACATATTGCCGCTGTGTATCGTCCCGTGCCAAACCAGCCAAAGCGGAGTTACGGACAAGGCTTGCGGGGTAAACCGTTGAAAGTCCTGCTTTTCCCCGTCTGCAAATCCCATCCGTTTAAATTCCTCTTTCGCCTGTTCGCACCCCATATCTATATTAAGAAGATACACCCCCGGAACTGTATTGTCTTTCATTGTTTACCTTTTTAGTCATTCTTCCGAATTGTCATTATTAAAACTTAGCTCCAGTTCCACGGTTTGCGAAAACGAATCTTCCACCCACACCTTCAAACTGCTTTGTTCATCCGACTGCGAAGTGAAATACAGCCGGAACGTTTCTTTCTCCAGCGGGTAACGATCGTTCGGCAACAGCACCGTGCCATCATCCAGTTTAAGCGTGCCTTTCCCGTCATACAGGAACCAGCGTATCGTGTACTCCGTATCTTTCCAACGTCCATCCCGTTTGAGTTCACAGCGGATTTCCACGGTCTCGTTTACCTTCAACTTCTTCGGGACTGGCATCGTCTCCACCGTGAACGGGTATCTCGTCTGAATATCCAACTGGCTATTACAGGCACACACAAGCACGAGGGCGGCCACTATGTAGCAGCCCACGAGCATTTGATAAATTATCTTCTTCATTTTTTCTTTTCTTTTTAGTTAGTACTCAAAATTCAGGCTCATTATACATTCGTCCATAAACCTTTTCTCCTGTAGGGAAAAGTAGTGTGCATCCAGTTCGCACCCCCAAAAGTCAAAACCCAGCTTATTAGCTGCAATCCGGCTGCTGCCGCTTCCCACGTGCGAATCGAAAATTTTATCTCCCGCTTTCGCATATTTTTTTAGCAGCCAGCCACATAATTGAACAGGTTTCTGGTTCGGGTGGATGCGTATTTCTTTATGCTTCATATTTTCCTGTAGCATACCATTCCAGCGGAATTTGATTTTCCTTATGGCTGTCTGGAAAGAAGTCCAAGCCAGTTCGCAATCCGCAAAATCACTTCCCGCATTATCTTTATCCCAAACAATCCAGCAACTCGCATCTGCAGGTACAGGTAAATGGCTGATGAAATGGTTTGCCCCCCAAATTATCTGATGATGGCTGATACGTTTCAATTCTTCAAAGTATTCAGGAGGCGGAGCTTCCGAATCATTACCGGAATAAGGAATATACTTTTTCGCTTTGGCTTTATGATCCCGTGAAGCATTTTTCTTTCCATCTTCACCGATACCATAGGGCACATCGACAATGGCAAGGTCAAAGAAAAAATCTGATACAGTCCGCATATAGAGCATACAATCCATATTATACACTTCGCTAACCATAAACTATCGAATCATAAAACGTAGTCCCACGGCAATTTGTGAGTGGAATTTTCCACAATCGCCCCCGAACAGCATCCTTTGCCGCCCGTTTACCAGCAATACAATCTTATCAGTCAGGTATGCGGACAATTCCAGCGTCAGCGCACCCCCGTAAATGAAATTATCCCCGTCCGTCAGCCGTGAACCGTCCGGTATCATCTCTTCCCCCCAGTTTACCGTCTCGTACCCGGCAAGGGCGGACAATCCCAGTGCCGCAAAAAATGTTTTCTTCCTGTCCGAAAGGAAGTTCAGGTAATACCCGCCTTCCCCCGTGAACTGGCTGACCGGATAAAGGCTGCCCCGGTAGTCATACCGCTTTTCCAGATACTCCGCACCGACCACCCAATGATGGGCGTTCCTCGTGTAAGTGCTTACCGCTATCCCGGCATGGTAACCGAAACCGTTACCGCTTTTCCAACGCAGATCGTCCGAAAGTCCGCCCGTGAACTGTATTCCCCTCATTCCGGGGAGGCATCTCTGGGCGTGTGCCTGGTTAAAATGCAGGCACCCCCCGAAGAGCATGATAATCAACAATACCCTTTTCATACCCTTTATTTGATTTTCAGTTCGTTAATCACTTTCGCCGCCACAAGGTCGGCGTTCTCCACCCGTATCGTCTGATGCCTGCCGCCGTTCTTCTCGAACAGTTCGATAATTAGAATCTTATCGTCCGGTATGGTGAATTGCGGAACGACATACACCGTGCGCACATTGCTTTTCCCGTTCGTTACCAGCACCTCGTTATAGCTGCGTACCGGATCTACCACCCGTTCCTGAATGGCGGTGCGCTTCGGCACTTTCTTATCCACAATCTTGAACTTGATAAAGTCCGTGTTGAAAGCCACGTTCGACCTGTTCCTTGTTTCCGTATGGAAATAGAACAGCCCGTTATGCGAATGGATGGACTTCAAAAGAAACTGCACCCCGAAGCGTTTGCAACCCAAATGCTTGATTTCCCGCTTATCCGCCTTATAGATGCTTTGCATTATCAGCTTCACCAGCAACGGGCTTTCGCTGCCCAGTTCACGGAAATAGATATTCATGCGGGTATGCGAAAAGTCCGTTGTGTCCTCGTTCTCCAAAAAGTCTTTCATCTCGATGTTCAGCATTTCCGGCTCATGCGCATACTTCGCATTAAATGAATAGAAACTTCCGTCCTCACAGATAACGGAAAAATTCGTTTCCCCCGGAAACCCTTCGGTCGTAGCCTTCACCCGGATCACGTTCTCCGCCCCGTCCGCTTTTCCGGCAATAATCCAGTTACTACCCAAGTCCACGTACTTCACCGCCGACGGGAAAATAATATGTACCGTTTTCGCAAAAGTCACCTGTACCCCGAACGGGGTAACCATCTGCCGATAGGGTAACTTTTGCGTGATCCCTTGATACAGGTCATTTCCGGCAACAGCCTGTATCGTGTCATTCACTTGTGCGTTCACACACATTACTGCGCCCATAACGAGGGCAACCAATCCAAAAATCTTTTTCATTGTCTTTTCTTTTTAATAGTTTTGTAATCTGTTCATCCGTTATTGCTGTTTAGCGTACAGCATCAATTCATACCCCGCTTTCAGATGCACCTTCACCGTCCGGAACTTCTTGGCAAGATACTGGCTGCCGCCCTGCATCACGCCTCTTGTCAAGTCCATAGCGATCTGCTGCCCGGCACTCTGCGCAAAAGAAATGCTTGTCCCCAGTCCGCCGCCGATATTCGCAAGGGCTTCCTTTGCCGCTTCCTGTTCCAGTGACGAAGGAACGGAAAGCCCTTTTATCCCGTCACTGTCATACACCGCCAGTTCCACGGGCAACAAGTTCCCCCGGTATTCGATGGACGACACCACAATATCCAACCGTTCCCCCTGTACCTTTCCCGTACCCGAAACAAGGGTATTCTGCGGAATCACAAGGTTTCCCGCCTGCAAAGGTTCGAGCAGCCGGAGCTTCACCGTCTGCCCGTCCATAATCGTCTGGTCTTGGTGGATGCACGCCCGTATCGTATTCTTTCCCATAGCGTACCCGCTACCGACCGCCGTATTGAACCCGTAGTTTCTCGGCTGGCTGTACGCCCGCATGAACTCCGCATCGCTCATCGGCTGTTGCAGCCCCGACACCGTTTGCTGCCGTGCCGCCTGTACCGCAACAGCGGGCTTTCCCGTCCCTTGCCCGGTACTCTGTCCGGTAACGGGAACTTGCACGATTGCGCCGCCATGTCCTGCCTGCCCGTTCTGCCCCATGTACTTGGCGGCAAGTTCGTAGCTCTTTTCCATCAGGGCGACCTGCTCGTCTATGCCGCCCGCCTGTCCCTGCTGCGCATCCAGCCGGGCGGTCAGTTCTTCCACCTGACGTTTCAGTTCTTCCTTTTCCTCGTCCACCTTCGGCGTTTCGTAGAACGTGCCGAGTTGTCGGTTGATGTCCCGGTAGGCTACCGTCGAAGAGTTCACGCCCTTTCCACGTGACGAACCCGAATAGTCCCGGAACGGCTCCCGTTCCGGCTCGCTGTCCGGCAGTTCCATTTCCACTTCGTCCGTCCCGTTATCAGCCGCAAAAGCGAAGTCCTGCAACGAACGTACCTTGTCCGCCTGTTTCTTTTCCACTTGTGCCTGCTCGTAGGCTTTCCGCTTGTCGCCGATAATCCCGTCATTCTCCGGCAGCGGAATATCGGCGTTGAACGCCCCGACCGTTTCCCCGCCTTCGTCCTTCTTGTCCGAAGGTGCGAAGATCAGCCACATACTACCCAAAAACAGCAACCCCATCAACGGGTACACCAACAGCTTTTTCCGCTGCTGCATCTGTTTCGGCGTCAGTTCTCTGGCGGCTTTCTTGTCCTTTCCGCCACCTTTTTTCCCTTTGTCCCCTTTCCCCGTGTCCGGGGCTGCGGCATCCGTCACCGTTACGTGCTGCGTTACCGTTTCTTTTTCCTGATTCTGTTCTTCCATGATTTACTCGTTGTTAAAAGGATTGATTATACTGTCATTCTTTAGCCGGATGGGATCGATATGCTCTATCCCCAGTTCCCGACCGTCACTTTTTCCGATGTTGTAGATGGCTGCGACGGTCATGTACACCGACAACCCGCCGAACACCACGAACATCACAAGGATAACCACCACCCGCTGATCCGGCGTGATACGCCCGCACAGGCGGCGGAGCTTTACGTCCGCCCGGTCCTGTATTTCAGCAATGACCTTCGCCATAAATTTTCCGACCATGCCGTTAGCGTTTGATGGTTTGCAAGTCCTTGTTTTCGGTAATCTCGAAACCCTCAATGATGAACCCCTGCGGGTTGTTGTCACTCCTTACGGCATCCAACAACCGGCAGCGGGTGACAAGGCTTCTTTCCGTCACCGAGCTTTCACGGAGGATGATCTGGCGGGCGAACGTCCGCACGTTGTACGGGTACTTGTCAAAGTCGCACCGCACGCTGTCAATCTGTACCATCTGGTTGATGTTCCCCGAAATCACCCGGTTATAATACCTCTTTTCCGAGAGGTCTTTGTAGTAGTTAAATGCGCTCTTGTCCGCCAGCATCAGCGAGCGTTTGATATTGCCCTCGATAGCCGACTTGTCCGGCGAGAGCGTGAAAAACAGTTCGTGAAACCTGCGCACGTGTTCCCGTGCTTCCACCGGGCGGTTCTGCTGCACGTCCTGCGAGAGTGCCAGCATTAGCGACTTCCCGTTATCCAAGACGTATATTTTCTCCCGTTGCGCTTCGGCGAAGCTGTACGACTTCCAAAGGGCGAAGCCCGTCACCACCGCACACAGGCAGATGAATACCAGCGCAAAGAGCCGTATCTGCCTGAAACTCGTTTCTATATTCTTTAATGACTTAAATTCCATTTCTTGATTGATTTTTTAGTTACTTGATAAGTTTTCCGGCAACATTGCCCACGGCAGCACCCGCCCCGGCAGCGGCGACATTCCCCGCTTTGGCGGCAGTCGTGTTCATCGCACGGTTCGCACCGCTTACACCGCCCGCCATGATGATCCAGTTGGCAACGGTCGGTATCGTGAAGTACCCGAATATCCCGATAATCAGGAATACCATGTACACCGT
>OJJH01000167.1_pt1 | contig 30061 bp, 25 predicted proteins | sample 1596251 | NCBI WGS metagenome assembly OJJH01 (sample SAMEA4350153, study PRJEB24818) | metagenome | biome: human; feature: gut; material: faeces | place: Denmark | collected 2013-09
AGTTGTCAGACGGAAGAATAACAGTTGTCAGACGAAAGTTCAACAACTGTCAGACGAATAAATTTATATATAACGGGGATTAAATCATTGCATACTGCCAATCTAATTTTAGAAAAACTAAGATTAGCTCATTTCCGTACGGTTTTGAACTAACTTTTAATGTAATCAGCCTACCCATAGACAATCAAACCATATCCTACACGCTATCCAACCATGATTAACACGTTTTCTTCCCATAACAAACGGGAAAAGTCAGAAGAATCATGTACATTTGTGGTTCGAAAACTAAAAGAACATTGCAATGAAAATATTTCCAAGTAGCAGCATCAAGAAATTGGATGTTTATACCATTGAACACGAACCGATTGCGTCAATAGACCTGATGGAACGTGCAGCAACAGCATTAACTAAAGCCATTACGGACAGATGGAATACGGAAACACCCGTCACTGTTTTTGCAGGACCGGGGAATAACGGTGGAGACGCCCTTGCCGTAGCCCGCATGATGGCTGAAAAAGGATATAAGACAGAAGTATATCTCTTCAATACAAAGGGCAATCTTTCGCCTGACTGCCAGACAAACAAAGAACTGGTAGAAATGATGGAAGAAGTAACATTCCACGAAATCAGTACGCAGTTCGTCCCACCGGTCCTGACACCCGACCATCTAGTGATTGACGGACTATTCGGTTCAGGACTGAACAAACCGCTAAGCGGCGGATTCGCAGCCGTAGTGAAATATATCAATTCCTCTCCCGCCATGGTAGTAGCCATCGACATTCCTTCGGGACTGATGGGAGAAGAGAATACGTTCAACGTCAAAAGCAATATTATCCGTGCAGACGTTACTTTCAGCCTGCAACTGCCGAAACTAGCTTTCCTCTTTGCGGAAAACACCGAGTTCGTAGGCGAATGGGAATTACTGGATATCCAGTTGAGCGAAGAGGGAATCGAAGAGACGGAGACAAACTACGAAATGCTGGAGATTGAAGAAATCCGTTCGCTTATCAAACCCCGCAAGCAATTTGCCCATAAAGGAAATTTCGGCCATGCACTGCTGATAGCCGGTTCAAAAGGAATGGCGGGTGCATCGGTATTGGCTGCCCGTGCTTGTCTGCGTTCCGGTGTAGGATTACTCACCGTGCATGCTCCGATATGCAACAACGACATTCTGCAAACTTCCGTACCCGAAGCAATGGTAGAGACTGACGCCAGCGAAAACTACTTCGCCGTACCTACCGACACCGATGACTATCAAGCCATCGGCATCGGTCCGGGCTTGGGACGGAACGAGGAAACGGAAGCTGCCCTCATCGAGCAACTGGAACATTGCCAAACTCCCGTCGTATTGGATGCCGACGCACTGAATATCCTCGCCAACCACCGCCATACACTTACACACCTGCCAAAAGGCTCTATCCTCACCCCTCACCCGAAGGAACTGGAACGCCTTACCGGAAAATGTCAGGATTCTTATGAACGCCTGATGAAAGCCTGCGAACTGGCCCACACCGCCCATGTCCACATCATCCTAAAAGGTGCTTATTCCGCCATTATCACTCCCGAAGGCAAATGTTACTTCAACCCGACAGGGAATCCGGGAATGGCAACCGGCGGCAGCGGTGATGTACTGACCGGGGTTATCCTGGCATTGCTGGCACAAGGATATCCTACCGAGGAAGCTGCTAAAATAGGCACTTATATCCACGGACTGGCAGGAGATATCGCCCAAAAGAAACAAGGCATGATTGGACTGATAGCAAGTGACATCGTCACCTGCCTGCCCACCGCCTGGCGACTTGTAAGCGAATAAAAGTTAAGAACTTACAGTTTTTTCAATAACTTCATTAACTTTGTTTTCAAAACCAGTTAAAAGAGAACCGAATATGAAAAAGTTGATTATAGCAGCGGGCCTACTTATGGCAACTTCCGCTTACGCACAAACCGAAGTACTGACCGGCGTCACTCGTGGCAAGGACTATGGAGTGGTATACAGTCTTCCCAAAACCCAAATAGAACTTGAAATAAAAGCCAATAAGGTAACTTATACTCCTGGGGAATTTAGCAAATATGCCGACCGCTATCTGCGGTTGAACAATGTATCCGCCGAGCCTGAAACGTATTGGGAACTGACCAGCGTAAAAGTTAAATCGGTAGGAGTGCCGAACAGCGAAGCCACTTACTTCGTAAAACTGAAAGATAAAACTGTAGCTCCCCTTATGGAACTGACCGAGAATGGTATAGTGAAATCCATCAATGTACCTTACAGTCCAAACAGTTCCACAAAGCAAAGTACTCCGACCACTCCCGCTTTCCAAAAGAAAGCGAATCCCCGCGACTTTCTGACCGAGGAAATTCTGATGGCAAGTTCTACCGCCAAAATGGCGGAACTGGTAGCTAAAGAAATCTACAATATTCGCGAAAGCAAAAATGCTTTGTTACGCGGACAAGCAGACAACACACCTTCAGACGGTGCACAACTTAAAATCATGCTCGACAACCTGAATATGCAGGAAGATGCCATGACCAAAATGTTCTCCGGCATACAGGATAAGGAGGAAAGGACATTTACCGTACGCCTTACACCTGACAAAGAGTTCAATAACGAAGTTGCTTTCCGCTTCTCCAAGAAACTGGGCATAGTTGCCAACAATGATTTGGCAGGAACTCCGTTCTATATCAGCCTGAAGGACTTGAAAACGGTCAAGATACCACAAGAGGACGGGAAAAAGAAGAAGGACTTGGATGGGATTGCTTACAACGTACCCGGACAGGCATTGGTTACACTGACCAACGGCAAGAGGAAACTATATGAGGGCGAACTTCCTGTTACCCAATTCGGTATAATAGAATATCTGGCTCCGGTATTGTTCAACAAAAATTCTACTATCAAAGTATACTTTGACCCGAACACAGGCGGATTAATCAAAGTAGACAGAGAAGAAGGCAAATAAGAAACCTTTAAAAAAGAAAAGAATATGGGTGGTGAAGGACATATGCTCGATATGATACGTCGGTTAAGCGAAGGGCGGGAGGCTTCCCGCCTGCGACGCGAACGTACCAGCGAGAAGTTAAAGCATATGAACCAAGCCGGCGGACATTCCTCGTTGCCTGATACAACGTCGGAAGAAATGGGGCGTATCATCCAAGATTCTGAAAAGAAAAAGGAAAAAGACAGTAACTATTTTGTATGGGGAACACTCATCATTATGGGCGTATTGGATGCAATTGCCATAATATTTTGGGCTGCATTCATCAAATAAACGATAATTAAAATTCAGGTACAGATAACATGAAATCCACGGTTTTCTGAAATATGACCGTATAAAGCAACAGCGTAATCCATGTCATCTGTGCCTAAAATGCCAACATACCGATTGGAAAACCCTGCTCCGACGCTACGTCGGCATCATCAACTTTATAAATCCATCTTTCCGCATCTGATACAGATAAGCAGATACGCGCGACTCATAACCCGCTTCATTCTGAAAATGCCCTGCAAGTTCTTCTATAATCTCGCGAACCGTGCGTTTTCCGTCTATCAGCTCCCATACAGCCGTACCGTGTTCTTCCAAATGCACATGATGCTCTTTCGACATTCCCTTCGGCACAAGCAAGCGTTGCATCCACGAATACTTAAAACGGGGAAAGGAGAGCACAATAGTCTCTCCTTCCCGTTCTGCTGTAATATGTTCACTGCGACAGGGAATGACCTCTAACAGGTTTATTTTCTCTTTAGCAGCCATAGTCTTATTACTTCTGAATATTTGCTTCTTCCAATCCGTAACCTTTCTTCCTGTTCTCCGCTTTCAACATCAGAGCAACAATCAGGGCCAATACCCCAAAGAGAGCAAAAATACTCATCGGCAACGTATAGTCATAAGTCTGTGCACCATCTACCACCGGACCTTTACAATAAGAGTTCAACACCCATCCGATCAACAAAGGTACACCCATCAATCCCCAGTTCTGCACCCAAAAGATCAGGGCATAAGCCGTACCCAACTGTTTTTCCGGAATAATCTTCGGAACAGAAGGCCACATAGCCGAAGGCACCAGTGAGAAAGCAAAACCTAAGATAATCATAATGATAGTAGCGAACCACCACACATTCAAGATAGGTAAAGCAAACATGGTATGTACAAAAATCAACATGACAGAACCTATCACCATCAAGGTAGCTCCCTTACCGATACGGTCATACAACGAACCGAACAACGGAGTCAACACAATAGCACCAATCGGCAGCAATCCGGGGATTGTTCCCGCCAGCTTCGGATCTACGTTATATTTCTGCACCATCAAATCGGCTGCATACTTGATAAACGGGAATACCGCCGAATAAAACAACACACATAACAGTGCAATCAACCAGAATCCTTTGTTTGTGACAATATATACGATATCTTTCATACGGAACGGCTCTTCCGGCTCCAAGCCCTCTGCGTCCAGAGATGCGTCCAGTTTCTTATCGTAGAAAGTATAAATGAAGAAAGCAATCGTACCGACACACAACATTATCAGGCAAAACAGAATCGGAGCAGGAATATTGGTATGGAATGCACCGCTCTCATCCGTATATCCGAAAAAGTCAGCCAAGGGCACTGTCATCACCATTGCCAAGGTTGTTCCGATACGCGCCGTAGCCATTTCAAGTCCCATAGCCAATGCCATCTCCTTGCCTTTGAACCACTTCACGATAATCTTGGAAACAGTGATACCCGCAATCTCCACGCCAACGCCGAAGATGGCATATCCCAATGCAGCCAAAGTAACTTGCGTCTTGAATCCGAAAAGCATGGCACCTTCCGGAAAGGTCGTAGAAATTGCATAATATTTTAATCCGCAACCCAAAACCATCAACATACACGCTCCCATTCCGGTAAAGCGGACACCCATCTTATCCAGAATGATACCACCGAAAATCAACATCAGCAGGAATACATTAAACCAGCCGTAAGCACTCGTGAAGAAACCGTAATCAAGACTATCCCATAATAATTCTTTTTCGAGCATGGGTTTGAGCGGAGACATTACGTCAGTGAGGAAATAGCCGCATAGCATAGTAAATGCGACCAATGCTAGAACACTCCAGCGTAGTACTGCGGAGTCATTCAATTTCTTTTTCAATTGTTCTGTCATTGTTATATTTTAAGGTAATTAATAATATCATAACGGGCAACAAAGTTAATTAAATCTCCATTGTTTTCATCAAAATAAGATAGTTTTATTATAATATTCAGGCACGGATGACACGGATTTCACGATTTTAAGAGATTGATTAATCAAAAACCGTGTAATTCCGTGTAATCCGTGCCTATATAAAAAATCATGAGAGAACGTTTTCCGCTCTCTCATGAATGGTTTTACCCAAATATCTCTATAACCCGAAGCGAATTACTCAGCAGCAGGAGCAGGAGTTTCAGCAGCAGGAGCAGGAGTTTCAGCAGCCGGTGCCGGAGTTTCCGTAGCAGGTGCGTTAGTAGCAGGAGCTTCAGACTGAGGCGCAGCCGTACCTGCGGGTAAGTTATACGGGTTAGTTTGTTGTTCTTTCTGTGCTTGTTCCAACACTGCGTCTGTAGCAACAGCAGAACGAGGAATAACATAAGCGGTAGCAATGCTCATTACAACCATGAAGATGGCCAGCCCCCATGTTGCTTTTTCCAGAAAATCTGTAGTCTTGCGTACGCCCATAATAGCGTTAGATGAAGAAAAACCGGAAGCAAGTCCGCCTCCTTTAGAGTTCTGAATCAGCACGATGAAGCACATCAACAGGGCTGCAATCACCATTAAGATAACGAATAATAAGTACATTTTTAGTTATTTTGAATTAGCGTTAATAATCAATTTCTCCAAAAATCTGATTTGGTCTGCAAAGTAAGCATTTTTTTTTGGATATTTCAAGCTTAATTTTTTAATTATTTCAAGAGCTTTTGAATATCGTTGCTGTTTAACATAGATTTTAGCCAAAGTTTCTGTAAAACAGCTATCATCTTCCTCTTCTTCCGCACTTGCTTCGTCCGAAGGGGTAACAGATTCCTCCGCTTCTTCCCGCAAAAGTTTCATTGTACGGGGAGAGTCGCTTTCGCTCTTTTCTATAAAGTCGTCAATCAGTTCGAATCCCTTCAATTTAGGTGCTTCTTCTACCGATTCATCCCCCGCGGGAGCCTCTTCGAGCAAATAAGAAGTATAATCCACCGAATAGTCAAATCCGGTTTGGGCGGTCACTTCTTCGGGAGCCGTAGACAAGAAAGCATCAATCAATGCCAGTGTACGGTCTACGGAAGGTTCATCCTTCAGTACTTCCGCCAGGGGCACCCCCTTTTTCCGGGATTGGAGATCAAAACGGCTTCCTTCAATCAATTGAAACAGTTTCCGTCTGTCGGCGATATAAAGAATGGCTTTCCGCAGTTCCCCGCCGAAATTAATATCATGGAGAATATACAGATTCTTGAGATACAACAAGCGGAGCGACTGAAAATACGGATATCTTGCAAGAAGATTGCGCAGTTCGTACAAAGTATCCCTGTTCAGCGTTTCAGGATGCTGAATCCATTGTTGAAAGTTAGCGGAAGTCATTTATATTACCAGTTTGCTACGGTTGCATTGAATATTTGATCGGTTATCTCTTTAGACATTTCGGCAATTAACCCGTCCTGTACGGCAGTCAGCAATTGGCTGGAGTCGTAGACACGGAAAGCGGAAAATTGTTGTTCGAAGTCCTCGGCGTGGTTGGTGTTGTTGACAAAACGGACATTGACCGTAATGGTCAGCTTCGTTTCCGAAGAATAACCATCGGCGGATACTGCCTGGTTGTACTGATTGTATCCCGTGATTTCGCCCTCAATCTGCAAGTCTGCATTCTGGTTCGGTTTCAACAGTTGCAGACGGGTCTGACGGATAAATATATCTTTCAAGTCCTCATTAAACTTCGTTGCCAGCGGAGCATATACGTACTCCGACTTGATCGGGAAGTCGGCAATAGAAATCGTCTTCACCTTATCGTAGTTGATAGATGAACCGTTAAACTTATAGGAAACAGTGCACGCAATGACCACTACCGGCAGAACGACCAGTAGCAAAGGGCGTGTTATCTTCTTAATCCAAATCATATTCTTTTATTTTTCTATAAAGTGTACGCTCAGAAATATTCAAATCCTTGGCGGCACTCTTTCGTTTTCCGTGATGCCTTTCAAGCGCTTTGCGAATCATCTCTTTTTCTACTTCATCCAGTGACAAAGGAGCTTCTTCGACATACTCTTCCGTATCCTGTATGTCATCATCCTCCCTGCAAACAGCGGGTTGAGGTTGCTGTACGGCATGGATAATGGCAGGCACGGACGGTTGATGAGAGGCCGTCACCACCGGAGTAGCAACTACCGCTCCTACCTGGGCCACCTGTCCGGCACGTTCAGCCATCAGGTTGTGCACCATCTTCTTAAGTTCGGCCACTTCCTGACGCATATCAAACAGAACGGAATAAAGAATTTCCCGTTCGCTTTCAAAGCCTTTACTTTCACGCGTTCCCATCAATGCAGGGAGGCGTTGCATATTTTGAGTAGGAAGATAGGTCTGCAAGATAGCAGCGTTAATCTCCCTGTTCGTTTCGATAATCGAAATCTGCTCCGTGATATTCTTCAACTGGCGCACGTTGCCCGGCCATGAATAAGCCAGCAGTTCCTTTTTCGCATCCTCTGTCAACTGAATAGCCGGCATCCGGTACTTCTCCGCAAAGTCCGCCGCAAATTTACGGAACAACAGAAATACGTCTTCTCCCCGCTCACGCAAAGGCGGTATCTGAATGGGCACGGTATTCAACCGATAATATAAGTCTTCACGGAAACGTCCCTCTGAAATGGCCTGTACAAGGTTGACATTGGTAGCCGCCACAATACGCACGTCCGTCTTCTGCACTTTGGACGAACCTACTTTCAGAAACTCACCGCTCTCCAGTACACGAAGCAAACGCGCCTGGGTAGGCATCGGTAACTCCCCTACTTCGTCAAGGAAAATAGTACCGCCGTCCGCTTCACCGAAATATCCTTTCCGCTCACCGATAGCACCGGTAAAAGCGCCTTTCTCATGACCGAACAGTTCGGAATCAATCGTACCCTCCGGGATAGCTCCGCAGTTGACAGCAATATACTGTCCGTGCTTTCTCCGGCTGTATTGATGAATAATCTGTGGAAAACTCTCCTTTCCGACACCGCTTTCTCCCGTAATCAGCACGGACAAATCGGTAGGAGCTACCTGAATGGCAACATCGATGGCACGTGACAATGCTTCGGTATTACCAATAATACCGAAACGCTGTTTCACTTGTTGTATCTCCGCTCTTGTCACTTCGTTTAGGGTTTAGTGGTTAGCGATTAGTGATTAACCGCCCAATTAGTAACAGTTAATCACTAACCACTACCCCGTTAATCGTTAATCTTCGTCTACTGTATCCAGTTTTAGTTTGTCACTATCATCCCGTTTCTCGTAATACTGTTTCCTTAATGGATTGGTACGAGCCGCTTTCTCCCGTTGGCGATTGCGGAACACGTCGATGGCAACGTAGATTGCCTGGCGGAAAGAATCTTCACTTGCCAGCCCCTGGCCTGCAATGTCATAAGCGGTGCCATGAGCCGGAGAAGTGCGCACTACCGGCAGACCTGCCGTATAGTTCACGCCATCGTCCATAGCCAACGCCTTGAACGGAGCCAGCCCCTGGTCGTGATACATAGCCAGGATACCGTCGAAATGAATATAATTACCCGAACCCATAAAGCCGTCGGCCGCATAAGGGCCATAACAAAGGATTCCTTTTTCTTCCATTTCCTTCATGGCAGGAATAATTATTTCCTGTTCTTCCATGCCCAGCAAACCACCGTCTCCAGCATGAGGATTGAGTGACAGCACTGCAATGCGCGGTGCACCGATACCGAAATCCTGTTTCAGGCAATGATGGAATATCATCAGTTTCTCCTGAATCAGTTCTTTGGTAATCGCGGTCGCAATCTCCCTGACAGGGATATGCGTCGTCACCAACGCCACACGGAAATCATTCTTCATCAGAATCATCAATGACTTCTCGCCATTGCCCAGACGCTCTTCGATATACTCCGTATGTCCGGGGAATGAAAATTCTTCCGAATGAATCGTATGTTTGTTGATAGGAGCAGTCACGATTACATCAATCAGCCCTTCGCGATAATCTTCAATGGCACGTTCCAAAGCTCCCAAGGCAGCTTTCCCCGCTTCGGGGTCGGGTTTGGAAAATTCCACTTTCACTTCATCATCCGTACAGTTCAATACGCTCAAACGGTTGTATCCCGCTTCGGAAGCCGTATTGATGATACTGAAATTAGTCTGTATATCCAATGCTTTCCGATGATAAGCAGCCACTTTCGGTGAACCGTAAATAATCGGAGTGCAAAGTTCCAACATGGTAGGGTCTGAAAATGTCTTTAAAATCACTTCATAGCCTACCCCGTTTATATCTCCCTGGGTAATGCCAATTCTTATTTTGCTATCTTCCATGTTTTTATTTATTAGTTTGTTCCGCCCCTTTGGTTACTCCACCCAATGGAATCTGATTCTGCTGAACTTCATTCGGAAGTTTCAGTGTATAAAGGGATGCTTCCATCTGGCGAACCAGGTTGCGTTTCATTTTATCCGGTGAATAAACAAATATTTCTGCTGTAATAATCCGCTGGTTTTTCTCGTCCAGGCGAGTATGCGATACATACGGGCCACCCATGAAGTCGCCTTTCATACGCCACAGTCCGCGCGCTTCGAGTGTGTAGCTGTTCTGTACGTTGATGGGGCGGACATCAGTCAGCAAGCTGTCGGTCGACATATAAACGCCTTCTTTGAATCCGGGAATATTGGCTTGCATCACGGAGTCACGCTTGTGAACGAAATATTCTTTAGTAAACGTATCCTTATCAGTATAAGGATAAGAGTACATTACAAAGTTACGGTCGGCAGTGCCCGTATTGGTAGAAGCCCAGAAGAAGTCTTCGCCCGTCTTGGAGTTGGTCAACTCGGCAGGCAGCCAGATGTTGCATCCGAAAAGGCTATCCACCTTCTGTGAGATAAAATTGCTGTGCTTCTCTTCGAGCAAAGTAATCTGACGGTTCATTTCCGCACGGGTAAAGAAGTCTACAATCGTCTTTTTGTTTTCTTCCACAAACTTCTCGAACTCCTCTTCGTTCGGAGCCTGGATAGTCAGAATCATCTGCGGATTAGCATACACATCTTTCGCGTATTTGAAAGAAGCCTTCGTATATATATCCTGTATGTCTACAATAATAATGTTACGTATCAACTTCAACGTAGAATCATAATCTTTCGGTGAAGTGTACATGATACGGAAAGAAGGTTCCGATTGCGGCAAACCGGGCATATCAGAATCGAGTGCATCATGCAAAGCCCTTCCGGCTGCACGATCCCAAACACCGTGATCTACTACTACCAAAAGCTCGTATGCACGTCCACTAGAAGTGTGGTTTCCTTTCAGACCACAAGAAGCAACGACAAAGGCTACCAAAGCGATGCTCAAATAAAAAAAGTACTTTTTCATGATGTTCGGTTTTATATATTAATTCTGATTATTTCCCTCTTGTTTCGCTGTCGACAGCATGCCGCAGGCTGCAAAAATATCTTCTCCTCTTGAAGAGCGGATAGTAGTGAAAAGCCCGTGTGATGTCAGATAGTCACGGAAGCGGATCATCGTATCCATATCCGTACCCTCAAGGTCTACCCCCGGTATGGCATGGAAACGAATCAGGTTCACCCTGCAATCCAGTCCGCGAAGAAGTTTCAACAACTCTTTGGCATAGACTTGCGAATCATTAAGCCCCTTAAAAACAATATATTCAAACGAAAGTCGGCGTTGTTTGCTAAAATCATAGTTTTTTAACAGTTCCACCATTTCAGTAATAGAGAACGCCTTTTCCGCCGGCATCAGTTCAGAACGCTGCGCAGTCACCGGAGAGTGCAGGCTGATGGCCAGATGGCAGTCATTCTCTTCGATAAAACGCTGCAATCCTTTCCGCAGACCGACTGTGGAAAGCGTGATGCGCTTCGGGCTCCATGCATATCCATAGGAAGCAGTCATTATATTCAATGCTTTCAATACTTCATCGAGATTATCGAGCGGCTCGCCCATTCCCATCATTACTACGTTGGTCAGTTTGTCGCGTTCCGGCAATGAATGGATTTGGTTGATAATCTGGCTGGCAGTCAGGTTGGCGGTAAATCCCTGCTTTCCGGTCATACAGAATTTACAGTTCATCTTGCAGCCCACCTGGGAAGAGACACACAGCGTCGCCCGGTCGTCATCGGGAATATAAACCGATTCGACAAAATGATTCTCACCGACTCTGTACAAGTACTTCACCGTGCCGTCCACAGAACGCATTTCATCTACCGGAGCGGCTGCCCCCACCTCGTAGTTCTGCTTGAGTAACTCCCGGTGTTTCAATGACAAATTAGTCATTTCGTCAATCGAGGCCACCTTCTTTTCGTAGAGCCAGGATGCAATCTGTTTGGCGGCAAAGCCGGGCATCCCCAGTCTTTTCACCAGCGATTGAAGCTCAACAAGATTCATTCCTAAAAGAGGATATTTAGACATTATTCTTTCCGTTCATGGTTTATATTTGCAAATGTAAGGAAATAAAGTCGATTTCCGCATAGTGATAATGTAAAAGTTAACAAAAAAGGTCGTTCCCGAAAGAGGAACGACCTTTTGCAGTTATCGTTTTACGATTTAATCTTAGAAGAACAGGAAGCGTGTATCTTTCACATTTGCTTTCAGATACAAGTCGTTCATCAGACGGCTGGCGAAACGAGCGTGCATATTAGCCAATGTAGCTTCTTCTGTTTTAGCATCGAATGTTTCGTTCAACTTGTCTTTACCATATACTTGCAGGACAAAAACTCCGGCGTTACCCTTGATAGGCGCGCTCAACTTGTTCACTTCAGATACGGAAGCGTAAGCACCTACCAGCGGTTCGCTGCTGCGCAATGCAGATACATAAGCAGGAGCCGCGAATGTCACCATCTTCAAAGAGTCGCTCACAGCATCAGCCATAGACTTATACTGGTCGAATGAAGTAGCGTTAGCCGCTTTCATGTCAGCCATGATTTTTTCCGCCTTCTTATCTTTAATGATTTCAGCTCTCAACTGTTCTTGTACGGCTTTCAACGGACGGTATCCTTCCGGTTTGATGCTTACCAGACCGACTACAATCATGTGGTCGCTTTCGCCACATTCGTACAGACCTGAAACTTCACCCGGTTTCGCTTTTTCAAATGTCCATCTCAAAGCCTCTTTTGTACCTCTCACACCGCCGATGCCATGTTCAGAGCTGTTCAAGTCCGCTCTGTCAAGCAGTCTGTATCCAGCTTCTTCTGCGTTAGCTACCATCTTTTCAACAGTAGGATTAGCAGCGATAAACTGGCTGAAATCGTTGTAAGCACGGTTGTATGTTTCTTTGCTGAACTCTACTTCACGCTTGATAACAGCTACTTTATATTTATCTTTTACAGATTTCTTGTTAGTCACCTGGAGAATTACGTTCGCTTGCCCCATCGGCAAGTTTACCAGTTCATTCACACCTGTATTGTTGATAGTAGAGATGAATTTCAAGTTGTCACCATCAATCTGTGCACCTTCATACTGTGCGGCAACCAACCAGTTAGCGTCACCCGTCTGACCGTATTTCTTAGCCAGATCTACAAAGTTAGCACCACCTTTGATAGCGTTATAGATACTATCAGCCAATGTCTTAGTCTTCACTGCATCTTCTGCATATACCTGAATCTGACGGAATTCGACAGAGTCGGCAGCAGCAGCCTTGGCAACTATTTTGAAAGAATTGATAGTATTGTCAGTGCCATTGTAGTAAGGGCCGTAAACAGTACCTACGGAAGCGGAATCCAAACGTGCCACTACATCTGACGGGAACACTGTCTTGTTATAGAACAAGTCTACATAAGGAGCTTCGGAACCAGTCGAACGAATGAAAGATGTATAATCATCTGTCGTAGTAGCCAACTGTGCAGTTGCTTCGTCTACTTCCTTCTGGATAGCAGCTCTGTCTGCCGCACTGGCAGTCACCTGTACATCAATGTATTTGATGTCACGAGTTTCCTGATATTGCTTGAATTGCTCTTTCTTCTTGTTATACAGTTCTTTCAATTCCGATTCTTTCACCACGATAGTAGAGTCTACTACTGAAGAATAAGGAACGCCGGCCAGCAATACATTGTATTGGTTTACTCTTGCGTCGAAAGCATCCTGTGCTTCCACCGGGTTAGAAAGAAGAGCTTTAGATACCAATGCCTGGTATTTTTCAGCCAGACGACTTTGGATCAATGTCTTTTGGATGAATGACCAGTATTTATACATATTGTTGTACTGTTCTGCATACTGTGCCGGCATCTGGGATTCACTCATCTTCGCATATTCAACAAGGAACTTGTTCAACATATCCTTGTCGAAGTTTCCTGTTTGCGGATTCTGGAAAGGAGTCTGTCTCAGCAAAGGATGAACACCCGCCTTCAGGATATCCTGAATTTCAGCAGTAGAAACAGTCAGTCCCAATGCTTTAGCTTCTTTTTCAATCAGTTTATTGTTTACGTAGGAACGCCATACTTCATCGCGCACCTGATTGGTTTGGTCATCGTTCAAGGCGGTCACTCCACGCATGAGTTTCACCACTTCGGTATACTCTTCTACCAAATTCTGATACTCCTGAGCGGAAAGAGCGTCTCCGTTCACCTCACCTACGTCATGCGCCTGATGCGGCTGCATTACCTTCCATGCGTCACCCGCAATAAAAGCAAACAGCGCCAAGCCGATAACAATCACCAATAGAGGTCCTTTCGACCTAATGTTTTGTAACGTTGCCATTTTGATTAATACGATTTATGTTTATTATTATTTCTTTCTTTTGTCGTTTTAGCGCACGAAGATACAAAAAATGCTAATATGCATCTATTTATTAGCCAAAAATTTCTTGATTATCGCTATTATTCCAAGACTTTCAGGCGCACAAGTTCTATTTTCGTCGCCGTAACCTTGATTATCTTGAACTGATAACATCCTACTTGTATGACTTCATGCAACTTCGGGAAACTCTGATATTGGTTCAGGATCAACCCACCCACCGTCAGATATTCGTCCGACTCAGGCAAATCAAGTCCGAACGTTTCATTGACTTTCTCTATTTCCAGACGGGCAGACAATACATATTCGTGTTCATCAATCTGCTTACAGATATAGGAAGTATTGTCATGTTCGTCTTCTATATCGCCAAAAATTTCTTCCACCAAGTCTTCCAGCGATACAATGCCGGACGTCCCGCCGAATTCATCTACCACTACGGCAATCGTTTTCTTCTGTTGCATGAACAGCTTCATCAATTTGTGGGCGGACATCGTTTCAGGTACAATCGGTACCTGCTTTACATTGTCGTGCCAGTCTTTTGGAGCACGAAACATTTCCGACGAATGGATATAACCGACTACATTGTCGATATTCCCGTCATATACGATAATCTTGGATATACCGGACTCTATAAAGCGGTTCTTCAATTCGTCCAGCGAAGTGGTCAGGTCGACAGCCACTACCTCCGTACGCGGGACGATACAATCACGGATTTTTATATTCGAGAAATCAAGCGCATTCTGAAAGATTTTCACTTCCGTATCCAGTTCCTCTTCATTCTCGGCATTGTCAATGCTGCTCTGCACAAAGTAATCCCAAATCGACTTTTCCGAATGCTATATCGGAAGCATCCTTATTTACTTTCATTCCAAAAACACGAAGGAACAAACAGGATACGCCGGAAGCGAATTTAGAAACAGGATACAAAACGACATAACAAATAATAAGCGGAACAGCAAAAACATTCAACACCAGATTGGGATTGATCTTGAAGATTGTTTTCGGCAGAAACTCTCCGGTCACCAATATAATCAGAGTAGAGATAATAGTCTGCGCCGACACCATCAGGAAATGATTGTCAATGAATCCCGACAACAGGTTGTCACCGATAATCTGCGCCATCAGGATACCGTAGATAACCAATGCGATATTGTTCCCCACCAACATGGTAGAGATAAATTCATTCGGATTCTTGAAGAAGATAGAAAGGATACGGGACGTTATTCCGCCCTTTCGCTCCATTTCAAAACGCAGTTTGTCTACCGAAACAAAAGCTATCTCCATTCCTGAGAAGAAAGCGGAGAAGACCATGGTGATTATTAGAGAGATATAAATATTCATAAGTTTTGATTTACGATTAGACGATTCACGAGGTACAATTGATATTACTTCGCCTATTTCGCAGCATCTTTATTCACAGAATCCGGCAGTGCTTTTGTTTCCGGTTGGGGCGGGCCACCCGCTTCATCGTCCACATAGAAAATACCTTCTATATTACGAATGGTATAAACAGTCATTTGTTGGTTGGAGTCGAACCCTTGCCCGGTGATAATCCTGTCCGGTTGCTGGATACGTATGAACTTGTCGGAATATACTTTTTGAGTGGCTTCGTTCCAGTATAGCAGTTCCGTATTAAAACGTTCCCCTTTCCGGTTTTGTATATCTACATTCCCCATCAACTTCCAAAGCCTTTCTTTGTCATAGTAATAGGCAGTATCCGCTTTGATACTGGCTTCTACATGAAAGATCGAGTCGAACTGTTCGAGGTATACTCCTTTTTCAAATGCCCAATAAGAAGGTTTCTTACGGTCATAAACCTGCCACTCCTCCGTATTCACCCTGTAACGTGTCACTCCCGAATCGGATATAAGAGTAGTGACTCCCAACGTACTCATCATCGGAAGAGAATCGCGTTCGGTGATAGCCTCACCCACTGCTTTCGTCTTACCGCCGCATGAAGGAAATAAAAGAAGCATAACAATTGTCCCAAGGACAATTGTTATGCTCATGCTTTTATGCAACAAACGTTTACTTCGTTTTCGCAACATATATTTATCTAATCGTTGTAGTCTCTCCGATCCAACCGCCGATAGTAATGCGGTCGCCTTGCTTGTAACCTAACATAAAGAGATCCTTAGCCTGCGGAGTATGAGCAGAATATCTGCCAATTAACTTGTTTGCTTCTTCAGCTACACTTGGGTCTACTTGTTTTGCACGTTGCAATTTGTCGATTACTGCAAAATAGGTACATTTATTCAAAGCGTTTTCATCACTCCAGTTAGGACTCATTGCATAAAGATTAGCAATCAGGATATAAGGAGCACCGTAATTTTCGTTGAAACTGATAGCTTTCTGACAATAAGCTCTAGCTTGAGAAAGTTTCTTGGCAGAAGCCAATACGGCAGCAGCAGCATATGCTTTTTCAGCTTTCGTCGCATTTTCAGTCTCCAAATTGATAGCTTCATCAAAGAACTTCACAGCACCATCGATATCACCTTTCTTGAATGCCTGGTAAGCACATCCCGTAGCAGCTTCTGCAGTCGGTTCTATCTTGTATGAATAATAAGCAGCCTGCTGGTAAGCTTCGCTTTCAGTACACTTCATCATCTTCATGATATCGATTACTTTCTTCAAGTATTCCAAGTCTGTCTGATTGGCTTCCACTTTCGGACCATAAATGCCTTGCAATGATTCGCAGTCAGCAGTACCACTGTTTACGAACAAAGCAACCAGGTTATCTTTGATACCTTGCAAGTTTTTCTTCTTTGCCTCATTAGTTTCAGCAGCAATACCAGTATCAGCATATTCGGAGGCAGCCAGGTAATCCTGGATAAATTGCTCCTTATGGCTAGGATCCGCTTTCAGTTTATCCAATGACATTTGCAAGAAATAGAACAAAGTAGCAGCAGCCGATTCGGCCTTCACTGCATTAACCGACTGGCTCAACCATTGATAAGCCTGATTAACATCAATTTTCGGAGCCAAAGCGATATAGTCTACAGCTTTGATACCCAATGCTTCGTCAGCAGAAGATACTTTTGTACCTTTAGCCAAGAAATCAGGCGTGTATTTAATACGCAAATCGTGCGTATTCATCAATTCATTGAAATATTTCTGGTATTCCGGATTATTCTTGTCCTTGATTTGTGCCATCAAGCCTTTCAGAATTTTATATCCGTCGGTAAAGGTATAGAAACGGAGTGTAGGACAGTTTTCCAACACAGCTTTCCAAGGAGTATACGCATCTTTAAAATTACCTGCACGCACAGCTTCATGCGAAATACTACTGTTCGAATTACAGTTAGACGCATCCTGTGCTATTGCAGTGGTTGCCCCTGCTGAAAGGACCAACATAGCCACAAGCGTTTTAATCTTCATTGTATTTAAATTTTAGTTGTTATTATAAAGTCGTCTATTCTCTCTCACGTTATTTCAACTCAATTATTCTACCCTGCGTTTGAAGAACCAACGTTCATTGAACGTCAATCCGATACTCACACGGAAGATATTCTCGTTCACAAAAGCAGCCTCCTGACCACTGACATGGACAAACTGTCCGCTGACACTGAGGATAGAGCGTGAACGAGGTACAGGCAAACCGAAACCAGCAGTTACACCATATTCACGGGCAGCCTTTTTGCCGTCGATCTTATAATACGGAGTCGTATAATAAGCTCCCAAACGATATTTGATGTGGGATAGATAAGAACGTCCTATCAAATTAGGAATGTATTCCGCTCCCACTGATATTTTATGACGATCGCAATAGGCATAAGTTTCATCAAATTCCTTACGCATGGCATCATCCGTTGCAGCTACACCGAATTTAGCCTTAGACCATTGCTGCAAACTATAATCCATACCGACTGTCAAACGTTTGTCATAATTGTACGTGAATCCTCCTCCAAAGATATTCGGAAGTTCCAACGTAGCATCCAAATTGTCACTGCTAGTCGCACTAGCCTGAGTTGTCACTGTATAGTCATTATTCAGTTTATGCTTTGGAGAAAAAACTGCTCCGATTGTCACTGAATGTTTTTTACCCAAATCCAGCGTATATTGTGCCCCGAAATCCAGTTTGTAATCCGAGACAGAAACTCCCACCTGTTGTATATAAGAGCTAGAACTAGTTGTCTCAGGATAAATTACAGTTCGCGTACGTGTTATATCACCCCAAAAATAAGAAGCGTTCACACCCACTGAAAGGTTTTTAAGCACTTTCACACCTATTCCCCCGTAAAGCTGATGTAATCCACCATCTCCGGTAAAACTTCGGGTGTAATTCAAGACATTGCCTGTTTCCTGGTCGGTCGACGTCTGAGCGTCTGATACGCTATATCCCACATTAGAAAACGGCAACAACCCTACACTCATCCCTATCCTGGGATGCAAACGGAACTGCATTGCCAAATAGTCGAAACTGGAGTTCTTAGCATTCAGCTTCACACCGCCACCACTAACATTCATATTTTGCAGACTGACCCCTCCTTCAAAAAGGAAAGTCAACGAATCAATGGCTGTATACGAAGCAGGGTTCAACGGATTGATCTGTGCTCCATCCCGGAGTCCGAAAGCAATCCCCCCCATCGCCTTGCTATTTCCGAAACTCTGATCGGACAAGTCGCCATAGCCATATCGTGTATAAGGAGAGTTTGTATTATTTTGAGCGATTGCCACTCCGGTAACCATCGTGAGCAAAAGCGCACATAGTGTGTGTTTAAATCCTACCATTATTATAGTTTAAAATTCTATTTAATCCTTTCAACACTAAAAATCTATCTGCAAAGATGACACTTTTTACGCTGCTATCAAAAGAAAAATCATCTCCGCCCGTTAAAAAAACCAAAAGTTCAGGATATTTATGCTTCATAGACTGAATATAACCTGAAATTTCGAATTCCATGCCTTTCAAGACTCCGGCACGTATAGCAGTTTCGGTATCCCGTCCCATCGGAAGTTGACGTCCGTTGGCATCCACCATAGGCAAGCGTCCGGTAAACTGATGAAGTGCCTTGAAGCGCATCTGCATGCCGGGAGAAATATTACCACCATGATACTGCCCCTTCGAGTCAATAAATTCGTAAGTAATGCACGTCCCTGCATCAATAACTAATATATCATTATGGGGAAACTGTTCATTGGCACCTACCACAGCAGCCATCCGGTCATACCCCAGCGTTTCGGGAGTTTCGTACAGATTGACCACCGGCAAAGGTGTTTTGTGATTGAGCCATAGCAAAGGAAACGACAAAACAGCCAACTCTGCAAGTATCCGCTCATTCAAATCAATGACAGTAGCCACAATCCCCTGCTCTATCGGATATTTGGAGCAAAGAGTTTGCAAACAGCCCAACGATTGATTGGATTCGGCCAACACTTCCACCATCTCCCCATTATTGAAGAGGGCGACTTTTGCCATTGTATTCCCTATGTCGATAATTAAATTCAATGCATTTTCATCTTTAGCGGGCGCAAAGGTAAAGTAAAAAAAGAGAAATTAAAGCATATAGAAGGAATTATCTTGTTTTTCATTTTAGATTTTTCAGCCAAACAAAAAAAACTATCCAGATAAAACAGACGCTCTGTTTTCCGATTCCAACAATTCTTTGTATATTCGCCGCAAAAATAAAACAAGCCTACTGATGAAACGGTCTTTTTTATATTCTATCTTCTCTCTTTTTCTGTTGCTTCTGCCCTTCGGACAAACAACTGCCAATAGCAATGACTCCATCCGTCTCAGCCTGCTGACTTGTGCACCCGGTGAAATAATATACACCCTATTCGGGCACACCGCTATCCGTTACGAAAACCCCTCACAAGGGATTGATGTCGTATTCAATTACGGATTATTCAGTTTCGACATCCCTAATTTCGAACTCCGCTTCTCTCTTGGAGAAACAGACTACCGATTAGGAGTTGTCGACTACCCCCATTTTGCAGGAGAATACGCATTCTTTAATCGTAGCGTATGGCAACAAACTTTGAACATGACCAATGAAGAGAAAATCAAATTAATCCGATTGCTGCAAGACAATTACCGTCCTGAAAACCGGGTGTACCGTTATAATTTCTTTTACGATAATTGTGCGACCCGCCCTCGCGACAAGATAGAAGAAAGCATTGCAGGAAAAGTGATTTATCCCGCAGAGCCACAGGATGGCTCACGTTCTTTCCGCGACATTGTACATCAATATTGCAAAGGGCATCCGTGGGCACGTTTCGGCATTGATTTATGTATCGGAAGCGAAGCAGACCAACCTATCACGCAACGACAGATGATGTTTGCACCTTTCTATCTGATGGACGCTTTTGCCGGTGCACAAATTAAGAACGACTCCATCCAACGTCCGCTCGCTGAAGCCGCCGAACTGGTGGTAGACGCGACTCCCGAACCGGATGAAAGCAGTTGGATACCCACTCCGCTACAATGCGCGTTACTATTATTTATACTAACGGCCGGCGCTACCATCTACGGCATCCGGCGGAGAACCGGATTATGGGGAATCGACCTGTTCCTCTTCGGTGCGGCAGGTATCGTGGGATGCGTCCTTGCTTTTCTTGCCCTCTTCTCCGAACATCCGGCTGTCAGCTCCAATTTCTTGTTGCTGGTGTTCCATCCGGGGCAACTTTTTTTCCTGCCATACATCATTTATTGTGTCCGAAAAAGGAAGAAATGCTGGTATTTGACCTTGAATCTAGTCGTTTTAACACTTTTTATAGTGCTTTTTCCACTAATTCCGCAAAGATTTGACTTTGCTGTTGTACCTTTGGCACTCTGTTTGCTGATACGTTCAGCGAGCAACTTAATAGTGACATCTAAAAAGAAATAATGAAAGGACTACTGACTTCCCTTATCACCGTACTCACCTTCACAGGGCTACAAGCTCAGTCGCTTCCTACTGCCCCTAAACTTGTGGTAGGATTGACGATTGACCAACTGCGTACGGACTATCTGGAAGCATTTTCGTCACTCTACGGCGAAAAAGGCTTCAAGCGTCTCTGGAAAGAGGGAAGAGTGTTCTGTAACGCCCAATATACTTTCAGCGGTGTAGACCGTTCTTCGGCCATAGCCGCCATTTACAGCGGCACGACTCCTTCCATGAACGGAATCATCTCCAAACGATGGATGGACGTATCTACCCTACGCCCCGTCAACAGCACGGACGACACAGCATTTATGGGTTATTATACAGACCAGACCTGCTCACCCGCCAAATTACTGACTTCCACCATTGCCGACGAGCTCAAAATTGCGACTCAGGGCAAAGGGCTCGTATATGCCATCGCTCCCAAATGTGACGCAGCGATTTTTGCTGCCGGACATGCCGGGAACGGTGCTTTCTGGATTAATCCCAACACGGGAAAATGGAGCGGAACCACTTATTACGGAGAATTTCCCTGGTGGGCAAGCCAGTACAATGACCGCCAAGCCATTGATTTCCGTATTGCAAACATTACTTGGGAACCTGTTTTCCCACGTGGAATGTACACTTTTCTGCCAGATTGGCGGGACATGGTCTTCAAATATAAATTTGACGATGACCGTAACAATAAGTACCGGCGTTTCATCACCAGCCCTTTTGTGAACGATGAAGTAAACGCTCTTGCCGAAGAAGCACTGAACAAAAGTTCGATCGGCATGGATGACATTACTGACTTATTGGCACTCACTTACTACGCCGGAAACTATGCGCATAAATCCGTACAGGAATGTGCCATGGAAATGCAGGACACCTATGTACGTCTCGACCGCAGTATAGCCAACTTACTTGAGTTGCTTGACAAGAAAGTAGGTCTGCAGAATGTACTTATTTTCATCACTTCCACCGGATATACGGACAGCGAATCAGCCGATTCGGGACTTTATAAGATTCCCGGCGGAGAATTTTACCTCAACCGTTGCGCAGCTTTGCTGAATATGTATCTGATGGCTACCTACGGTGAAGGCAAATATGTGGAAACGCATCATAACCAGCAGATTTACCTGAACCATAAGTTGCTGGAACAAAAGCAACTGAACTTGACGGAAGTACAAGAGAAATCCGCCGAATTCCTCATGCAATTCAGCGGAGTGAACGAAGCATATTCCGCCAACAGGCTTTTACTGGGTTCATGGACTCCGGAGATTCATAAGATACGTAACGGATACCATCGCAAACGTTCGGGCGACCTGGTAATCGACGTCCTTCCCGGATGGACTATGGTGGACGAAAACAGCAGCGAAAGTAAAGTAGTACGTCATTCGTTTATTCCTTCACCGCTGATTTTCATCGGTCACTCGGTGAAGCCGGCTATCATACAGACTCCTGTAACTATCGAACATATTGCGCCTACACTGGCACATTTCATGCGCATCCGGGCTCCCAATGCCTGTTCCGCTGCACCCATTACCGACTTACGGTAAAAGTTTACTCATAAAAACAGGGTGCAAAACATTAATAAATCAGCATTTTAATGTAACTTTGCGCAAGAAATTTTAAATAGATAAATAATAAACATACTTATACAAATGGGATTTAATGAATTTTTAAGCTCGATTTTCGGAAACAAATCCACGCGAGACATGAAAGAAATCAAGCCCTGGGTAGAGAAAATCAAAGCTGCTTACCCTGAGGTTGAGAAACTAGACAACGATGCACTCCGTGCAAAAACGGAAGAAATCAAAAAATACATCTATGAATCGGCTACTGCCGAACGTGCGAAAGTAGAAGAGTTGAAAGCAAGTGTCGAAAGTATCGAACTGGAAGACCGTGAAGAAGTCTTTGCACAAATAGACAAGACGGAAAAAGAAATTCTGGAAAAATATGAAAAGGCACTGGACGAAGTTCTGCCCGTTGCTTTCTCTATTGTCAAAGCTACCGCCAAACGTTTTGCTGAAAATGAAGAAATAGTAGTGACCGCTACCGATTTCGACCGTCAGCTTGCTGCTACAAAGGATTTTGTACGCATCGAAGGCGATAAGGCGATTTATCAGAATCACTGGATGGCCGGTGGAAACGACACGGTATGGAACATGGTTCACTACGACGTTCAGTTGTTCGGTGGTGTCGTTCTGCATAAAGGTAAAATCGCAGAAATGGCAACCGGTGAAGGTAAAACCCTGGTAGCCACTCTCCCGGTATTCCTGAATGCATTGACCGGAAACGGTGTGCACGTGGTGACTGTGAATGATTATCTGGCAAAACGTGACTCCGAATGGATGGGACCTCTTTATATGTTCCACGGTCTGAGTGTGGACTGTATCGACAAACACCAACCGAACTCCGATGCACGCCGCCAGGCATATATGGCTGACATCACGTTCGGTACGAACAACGAATTCGGTTTCGACTACCTGCGTGATAATATGGCTATCAGCCCGAAAGACCTGGTGCAACGTCCGCACAACTATGCCATTGTCGATGAGGTTGACTCCGTTTTGATTGACGATGCCCGTACTCCGTTGATTATCTCCGGCCCTGTACCGAAGGGTGACGACCAGTTGTTCGAGCAACTCCGCCCATTGGTAGAACGCCTGGTAGAAGCACAGAAAGTACTGGCAACCAAATACCTGTCCGAAGCCAAGAAACTTATCGCATCGAATGACAAGAAAGAGGTGGAAGAAGGATTCCTTGCGTTGTATCGCAGCCACAAGTGTCTGCCGAAGAACAAGGCTTTGATTAAGTTCCTCAGTGAGCAGGGTATCAAAGCCGGTATGCTCAAGACGGAAGAAATCTACATGGAGCAGAACAACAAGCGTATGCACGAGGTTACTGACCCGTTATATTTCGTAATTGACGAAAAGCTGAACAGTGTAGACCTGACAGATAAAGGTGTGGACTTGATTACCGGTAATTCTGAAGATCCTACTTTGTTCGTTCTTCCCGACATCGCCGGACAACTCTCGGAACTGGAAAATGTACCGAACCTGACCAACGAAGAAAAACTTCAGAAGAAAGATGAATTGCTGACTAACTACGCCATTAAATCGGAACGCGTACATACCATCAACCAGTTATTGAAGGCATACACCATGTTCGAGAAGGACGACGAATACGTAGTTATCGACGGACAAGTGAAGATTGTGGATGAGCAGACCGGCCGTATCATGGAAGGCCGCCGCTACTCCGATGGATTGCACCAGGCTATTGAAGCCAAGGAACGTGTGAAAGTAGAAGCCGCTACGCAGACTTTCGCTACGATTACTTTACAGAACTACTTCCGTATGTATCACAAGCTGTCCGGTATGACCGGTACTGCCGAAACGGAAGCAGGCGAACTTTGGGACATCTACAAACTGGATGTAGTCGTTATCCCGACCAACCGCCCGATTGCCCGTAAGGATATGAATGACCGCGTTTACAAAACCAAACGCGAAAAATATAAAGCTGTAATCGAAGAAATCGAACGATTGGTTCAGGCAGGACGCCCGGTACTGGTAGGTACTACTTCGGTAGAAATCTCCGAAATGCTGAGCAAGATGCTCACCATGCGCAAGATTGAACACAGCGTATTGAATGCGAAGTTGCACCAGAAAGAAGCTGAGATTGTAGCGAAAGCCGGTTTCAGTTGCGCGGTGACAATCGCTACCAACATGGCAGGTCGTGGTACCGACATCAAGCTGAGTCCGGAAGTGAAAGCTGCGGGCGGTTTGGCAATCATCGGTACGGAACGCCACGAATCCCGTCGTGTAGACCGCCAGTTGCGTGGTCGTGCAGGACGTCAGGGCGACCCGGGTTCTTCCGTATTCTTCGTGTCACTGGAAGACGACCTGATGCGTCTGTTCTCTTCTGACCGCATCGCCGGTGTAATGGACCGTCTCGGCTTCAAGGAAGGTGAAATGATTGAGCACAAGATGATCTCCAACTCCATTGAGCGTGCACAGAAGAAGGTGGAAGAAAACAACTTCGGTATCCGTAAGCGTTTGCTGGAATACGATGACGTGATGAATAAGCAACGTACGGTGGTCTATACCAAGCGTCGCCACGCCCTGATGGGTGAACGTATCGGAATGGATATCGTAAATATGATCTGGGACCGTGTTGCCGCAGCCGTTGAAGCTCCCGATTACGAAAACTGCAAAATGGACTTCTTGCAGACTCTTGCCATGGAAGTGCCTTTCAACGAAGAACAGTTCCGTAACGAAAAGAAGGAAAAGCTTGCTGAAGCAGCCTTCAATGTGGCAATGGAACAGTTCAAGCGCAAGACGGACCGCATGGCACAGGTTGCTTATCCGGTAATCAAGCAGGTATACGAAACCCAGGGACACATGTACGAGAATATCCTGATCCCCATCACGGACGGTAAACGCATGTACAACATCTCTTGCAGCCTGAAAGCCGCTTACGACAGCGAATGTAAGGAAGTGGTAAAAGCGTTTGAAAAGTCTATCCTGCTGCACGTTATCGACGAAGCATGGAAAGAGAACCTCCGTGAACTGGATGAACTGAAGCACTCTGTACAGAACGCAAGCTACGAACAGAAAGACCCGTTATTGATTTATAAGCTGGAGTCTGTAAACCTGTTCGATACAATGGTGGATAAGATCAATAACCAGACTGTTTCTATCCTGATGCGCGGACAAATCCCGGTACAGGAACCGCAGGAAATTCAGCAGGCCGCTCCCGAACAGAAGCAGGATATGAGCAAATACCGCGAACAGAAACAAGATCTGAGCGATCCGAACCAACAGGCTGCTGCCCAACAGGACACGCGCGAACAAGTGAAGCGTGAACCGATTCGTGCGGAAAAGACGGTAGGACGTAATGATCCTTGTCCTTGCGGAAGTGGCAAGAAGTACAAGAATTGCCACGGGAAAAATATGTAATAAGTGGTTAGTGATAAGTGATTAGTATGCTAACCACTTATCGCTAATCACTAATCACTAATAAAAGCCTTCAACGGTTAAAAACTGTTGGAGGCTTTTCTATATCCATACAAAAGTGTATTTTTGTTATTCTTAGATAAAGAATAAGCTTATGACTAAATATTCGTACTCACTATTGGTGTGCTGTGTTCTGCTGTTCAGCGGTTGCCAAAGCATAGAGCAACTCTCCATCGACTATATGTTGCCGGCGGAAGTCAGCTTTCCGTCCGCCCTCAGGCGCGTAGCTGTGGTAAATAATATGCCTCCTATCCCGGATAACAAGCTGATTCTGGAGGAAAACGATGAGAAGAAAAAAGATGAGACAGAAATAGCACGCAAGACAAAGTATTTCAATGGGGATGGCAAAATCGCCACGGAATCACTGGCAGAGGCACTTGCCAACGAGAATTATTTCGATGAAGTGATTATTTGCGACTCTGCCTTGCGTGCCCATGATATGATTCCGCGCGAAAGCACCCTTAGCAAAGAGGAAGTGGAAAAGCTCACCCAAAGTCTGGATGCGGACTTCCTGATAGCCTTGGAGAACGTACAGATGCGCTCCATCCGTAAAATCGAATATTTACCGGAATGGGGAGTATATGCAGGTACGCTTGACCTGAAAGTATATCCTACCGTAAAGGTGTATCTGCCCCAACGCAACGGTCCGATGGTGACAGTCAATGCCAGCGACAGCATCTTCTGGGATCATGCAGCTCCCAGTATGGCACAGGCAGGCGCAGGACTCATCAGTGAAAAAGAGATGCTGAGAGAGGCTTCCGAATTTGCCGGCACTATCCCCGTGAGCCATATGCTGCCACATTGGAAAACAGCTTCCCGCTATCTCTTTACAGGCGGTTCCGTAAATATGCGTGATGCCGCGGTCTTTGTCCGCGAAGATAACTGGGACAAGGCCATTGAACTCTGGAAGCAAACCTATGAGAAAAAGAAAAAAGGAAAGCAGAAAATGTACGCCGCCTATAACATTGCCTTAGGATACGAAATGCAGGACAGCATTCATACAGCAGAAGAATGGGCCTTGAAAGCGCAGAAAGTAGCATACGATGTAGACAAAATAGACGAGAAGAAAACTCAGGAAGGCGTAGACCTCATGGATATCCCCAATTACTTCGCAATAACCCGCTACCTGAACGAATTGCAGGAGCGAAAGGAGGGAATGACCCGACTGAACGCCCAAATGGAAAGATTTAAAAATGATTTTTAGAGAAATGATGCAGAGGTAATTATTTTTTTTATACCTTTGAACGTCCATTAAGAAAGAATATCTATTATGAAACTGAGCCAAGCATCATTATCACTCCTTGAAAAGGCCATTAAACAGGCAGTCGCCAAATACACTTGCGGCTGTGAGCAAACCATTGTGACCGACATCCATCTGCAAGCCAACCAGAATTCCGGCGAATTGTCCATCTTTGATGACGAAGACGAATATCTGGCTTGTGTCTCTATCGAGGAATGGATGACTTATGACGGAGATGATTTCTACGAAAATGTAGAACGTATTCTTTCTACCTTACTCCACAACATGAAGAACGGAGGTGACTTTGAAAAACTGACTATTCTGAAACCTTACTCTTTCGTATTAGTGGATGATGAAAAGGAGACAATTGCAGAGTTACTGCTGATGGATGATGATACGTTGCTTGTGAACGAAGAATTGCTGAAAGGCCTGGATGAAGAGTTGGATTCTTTTCTGAAAGAACTGCTGGAAAAGTAATAGCATTGATTTATAAAAAATAAATTAGCCCTTGCAGTAATCGGATATTGCAAGGGCTATTTTTTAGGGATAAGTAATTAGGGATAAGTACTCATGCAAAACTAACTTGTTCTATAAATGATAATTTGTAAACCTGTTATAAAGATTAGGCGCGGACTACACGGATTACGCGGATTACGCGGATTAAAGGCTGCGCTATTACATCAATCCATAAAAAAATCCGTGTAATCCGCGTAATCCGCGCCTAAAATTATCATTTACCATCAATTATGCTCACCTACTTAAATAAATCATTTCTTCAGCGCAGCAATGCTCTCTTTCAGAGACTAGATCGCTCGTCGGCAGCGTCAGTGGTGTATAAGAGAAAGGTTGTCGGCCGTTCGCGAAAAGGGACGGGGCCGTATGTCGATAATATGGGAAGAAAAATGCTGGAAGGCGGTGGCAAGATGGTGATTGCCGCAGGTAACCGCCAAACCGGTCCGGGACACTTCGGGCTTTTCAAAGTAGCCGACGGAGTAGAGAAGATGTCATGCCACTTTGAAGCCGATTTCGACCGGGGTGGCCGCAGTGTGCTGGGCATACGCCCGCTTTTATGGAAGAACGGCTGGCCCGTTGCCGGCGAGGTCTTCAAAGAGGGAACGTATGAGATTGAATCCGAACGTAGAGGGTATGCCCTTGAACTTGCCGTTGATTTTGTACGTATGGAATATACCAGACACCGCTTCTGGGAAAAAGACGACACGCCCGTCGTACCTTTGAAATCGCAGACGTTGGAAGATGTGATCGAGACTTGGCCACAAGGAAAAATCAACGTAAGAATCGGTGATTATATGTTCCGTCCTCATCAGAAGTGGACCATTACTGCCGTACCCGATGGAGGCGGATATCTGGGTGGCCCTTATTACAAAATTGTGATTGAAGGAACCAATCGCGCACTGGCCGCCACGGCAGATGCGGAAGTCGTGACAGTGCCTGAGTTCACGGGGGCCCCCGAGCAACTGTGGCGAATCGACCAGTTGACAGACGGCACCTACCGGATCATGCCCAAAGAAGTGCCGGGAACTGACAAGGAATTGGTTCTGGCATCCGTAGGTGACAGCACTCCTTCTCTCGGCGAATTCGATATGAACAGCGACAATTCCAAATGGAATTTCCGCGATCATTAGGAACAAGCCCTATTACTCTAAAGTACTATTACCGGGTAATTCCACTCAAAAATAACGAATCGGCTCAGGCAATCAGTTTGAATTAATAATGCGACTCAGCAGTTGTCTTGCCGATTCAAAATTAAAAAATGAATTGCCTTTTTATATTAATCTTAAATAATTAAAAACTATGAAATGTATGTATGATGATGGCTAGAGAACTATTGTAGCGGTAGCTAATGATGAATAAAAAACGCAATTATTAATTCTTAAACTAATTATGATGAAAAATGTAGTCCAGAAAATTCAGAAGATTCCTTTTCTGTTTATGCTTGTGCTTGTGTTTTTTACGTGCATATCAGCATCAGCGCAAATCCAAATCAAGGGTACTGTTGTCTCAGCCAATGATTCTGAGCCAATGATCGGTGTGGCTATTCTTGAAGAAGGAACCAGCAACGGTCGTATTACCGATCTCAATGGTAATTACTCTATTCAGGTAAGTAACAGTAATGCTACCCTTACCGCTTCTTTTATAGGCTACAAAACGCAGACTGTTAAAGTCAATGGCCGTAGCGTAATCAACTTTCGTTTGGAAGAAGATACACAAGTGCTTGATGAGGTTGTGGTTGTAGGTTATGGTGTTCAGCGCAAGAGTGACCTGACAGGTGCTGTTGCCTCGGTTAACTCTAAAGACCTTAAAGGCTTGGCAACAACCGACGCTGCCGCCGCCCTTCAAGGTAAAGCCGCAGGTATTCAAATCTTGAATTCATCAGGTGCTCCGGGTAGCGGTGCTGAAATCCGTGTACGTGGTTATTCCTCCAATTCCGGAAATATTGGTCCTCTCTTGATTGTGGATGGTTTGAAGGTTTCAAGCATCCAGTATCTTGATCCAGGCTTGATCGAGTCTATGGAAGTATTGAAAGATGCCGCATCCGCAGCAATCTATGGTTCTGAAGCAGGTAACGGTGTAGTACTTATCACAACCAAGAATGGGGGAGGAAAAGGTACCGGCAAGATCACATATAATGTACGTTATACTATGAACCAACTTGGACATGTTCCACAATTATTGAATGCGGAAGAATTCAAGGACTGGATGGGCATGCAAGGATATAACGTCGAGGCTGCCATGTCGGATGCTATTCGCGACTATAATTGGGATCAAAATACTGATACAAATTGGTTCGACGAGTTTATGGGAACTTCTTGGAGCAAGCAGCACTCTCTTTCATTCCAGGGTAGCAATGACAAAGGGCAGTATTTTGCAAACCTCACATACGTTAATCAGGATGGTATCGTAAAAGGCAAAAACGACTACTACGAACGCTTAACCGCTCAGATTAATGCTGATTATAAAATAAAACCCTGGTTGCAGGTAGGTACCAACACTTCTATAG
>OJJH01000171.1_pt1 | contig 29313 bp, 17 predicted proteins | sample 1596251 | NCBI WGS metagenome assembly OJJH01 (sample SAMEA4350153, study PRJEB24818) | metagenome | biome: human; feature: gut; material: faeces | place: Denmark | collected 2013-09
AATACGATATGCTCAGGAGTCTCGTGGGCTCGGATATTTGTATAAAAGACAGCAAGTAAATGATGGCACACCACATTTTCCAATACTTGTCCAATATCAGTCGCCCGAAAAGGCCGAATAGCATTACGTATCCCCAAGTCCTCAAAATAATACTTCTCGCCAATCTGAAATTGTTTTTTCCCTTGGATATCTACCGGACGGATTCTTCTCACAAAATAAGCATTGTTCAGATAAGTGAGATACTCCAATATTGTTTTGGGTAACAAATCTACTCGCTGCGATTTAAGGTATTCACTTATTTTGTTTGCAGAAAAGAGATTGCCAATCGTATCAGCTAAATAAACCGTCAAGTCCTGCAACTGTCGGACATTCCTTATATTAGACCTATTTACTATATCTTTTAATATAATCGTATTATAAATATTCCGCAGATATTCCATTATAAGATGTTCCTTAAAAGGCAAACTAGCAAGATAAGGAAGTCCGCCATACCGATAGAAACGACTAAATGCTTCAACTGAGTCTTCTAGTTTATGGAACTCTAAAAATTCTGCGTACGTCAAACCATATACTTTAAACTCAATATACCTACCACTCAGAAAAGTAGCCAATTCTCCCGAAAGCATAGTGGCATTGCTCCCAGTACAATAAATATCATAGGTATTCTCTGCAAAGAAATGTCTCAAAGCCTTTTCGAAATCTTCAATATCCTGTATCTCATCAATAAACAGATAACATTTATCATCCATATTTTTTCTTGTGGCAGACACATAATTGATCAAATCAACATATGTTTTAATCTGATCAAATTCGAATAATTCTTTATTGATATAAATGATATCCGCCTTTGGAAATTCACTCTGAATCTCATCCATCAACTGAAACAGCAAATAGCTCTTTCCTACACGCCTTTGTCCAACAATAACTTTTATCATCTGCGTGTTGACAAAAGGTCTTATACGTTGAATATACAATTCTCTTTTATAATACTCCGGCTTTCTCATTTTATTTCTTATAAGTAATAGAATGAACAAATATAGCTATTTTATTTCTTATACGAAACAGAAAACAATATTAAATAAACATCGACTAAGAATAGCTTAGATCTTCAATCTTAATCAGCAAAAAGACTAGCTACATCTGGCTCACGGAGTCCGTTCTGCTGCTTCTGTGGAAAGTATTTGCAAGCTCGTAGAGACAAACAAAGTCGTTATGACATCAAGGGAAAAGAAACCCTTTCCGGAACAAGTAAGTTCTACATTAATGATCTTGCTTATAAAAATTATCTCTATCCTGGTTATGGTTACGGCTTTGGCTACCAGATAGAAGACGCAGTTTACTTGGATTTACTCCGTATGGGATATAAAGTTTATACAGGCAATACCAAAGGCAAAGAAGTTGACTTCGTTGCTCAAAAAACAGGAGAAACCGTTTATATACAGTGCTCTTATATAATGGCAGATCAAAGTACCATAGAACGGGAGTTCTCGCCATTAGAGAGCATAAATGATAACCTTCCAAAGCTGGTGGTCTCAATTGACGATATGGTTTTACCTTCGCACAATGGCATAAAACATATACAGGCAGGGAATCTAAGGAATGAATTAATATCATAAGGAATAAGAAGCATTTATTGTTTAGTATCAGAATGTGCTAAAATAATACTTGTTTGCCCAACTCTTTCTCCCTACCTTTGCAGCAAAGAACATACAATATATAAATCGACTTAAAACAATAGTATGAAATTACACACTGCCGACCTTCTTATCATATGCGCCTATCTTATCGCAATGATTGTCATCGGACTTATCCTTAAAAAACGTGCTGCCCAAAATATGGATTCCTATTTCTTAGGAGGAAAATCATTACCGTTCTATATGCTGGGATTGTCCAACGCCTCCGGAATGTTCGATATTACGGGCACAATGCTAATGGTATATTGGGCATTCGCCTATGGCTTCAAAAGTCTTTGGATTCCCTGGCTATGGCCGGTATTCAACCAGATATTCCTCATGGTTTACTTATCCGTGTGGCTGCGCCGTTCCAACGTGCTCACTGGTGCCGAATGGATTAAAACCCGTTTCGGAAAAGGAAAAGGTTCAACGCTTTCACATACGATTGTGATCGTATTCGCGTTACTCAGCGTACTCGGTTTTTTAAGTTATGGATTCATAGGTATTGGTAAATTTATGGAGATATTCATCCCTTGGGAAGTGGTATCTCCATTTATTCCTTTCAATGTTCCTGCTGAATATGTCCCTCATGTATACGGTATTTTCTTTACCACAATCGCGACTTTCTATGTGATGCTCGGCGGAATGTTGAGTATCGTATGGACGGATGTCGTTCAGTTCCTGATTATGACGGTAGCAGGTATCGTTATTGTCGTCATCGGCATGCAGATGGTAGCACCGGATATGATTCACTCATTTGTTCCCGTCGGCTGGGATTCACCTTTCTTCGGGTGGACGCTCGATATTGACTGGAGCAGCCGGATGAATCTTCTTACCGAGCGAATGGCTAACGAACCTTACAGCCTGATTAGCATTTTCGTCATGATGGCGTTACTGAAAGGAATCTTTATGAGTATGGCAGGCCCCGCTCCCAACTATGATATGCAGAAGATTCTGTCCTGCAAATCTCCGAAAGAAGCGGCTATGATGAGCGGTTCCGTATCCGTGGTATTATTAATCCCCCGCTACCTAATGATTATGGGATTCGCATTGCTGGCTATCTACTTCTTCAAAGAGGATGGCGGAATGGCACAAATGGAAGTTACACGGACGGATTTTGAGACGATTCTTCCCCATTTGATTACCCGTTATGTGCCTGCCGGACTGGCAGGGCTATTGCTGGCAGGGCTATTGGCTGCATTTATGTCTACTTTCGCTTCTACGGTGAATGCAGCTCCCGCATATATCGTGAATGACATTTATCTGAAATATATCAACCCGAAAGCAAGCGTAAAAACGCAAATCCGCAGCAGTTATGTTATTTCTGTTGCAGTGGTAGTAGTCAGCACCGTCATCGGATTCTTCCTGAAAGATATCAATGAAATCTTCCAATGGATTGTAGGCGCACTCTTCGGTGGATATATCGCAGCCAACGTACTGAAATGGCACTGGTGGCGCTTCAATGGTGAAGGCTATTTCTGGGGAATGACAGCCGGAGTATTGGCGGCAATCGTTATGAAATTTACTGTCCCTGATGCATGGGTACTGTATTTCTTCCCCGTTCTGTTTGGCGTTTCCCTGATAGGATGTATCGCCGGAACTTACAGCGCTCCCCCGACTGATGAAGAGACACTTATCAACTTCTATACCCGTGTACGCCCCTGGGGATGGTGGAAGCCGGTTGAAAAAAAAGCGTTGGCCCGTTATCCCCACATCCGGCCAAACAGAAACTTCAAAAGAGACGCTTTCAACGTGGCAATCGGTATCGTTTGGCAATGTACGCTTACCATCATTCCGATGTACCTCGTTGTCCGCGAACAACTGGGACTGTGGAGTTCCATCGCTCTGCTTCTGGTCACCACACTCATATTAAGAAAGACATGGTACAAACCTTTATGCGAAGAAGAAGCACGCTACAATGAAGAAATGAAACAACTGAAATAAAAAAGGAATAATTAGCTTAACACACTAAAAACCGGAGAACTGACCATGAAAAGATTATCTGTCATACTAATCTCATTTTTACTATATCTGCCACTAAGCGCTCAATTCAAAGGAACAGTCTATGTCGACGCCGACCAATCGGGCATATTTAACAAAGGCGACAAGCCGCTGGCGGGCGTTATGGTAACCGACGGATTGAACGTAGTAAAGACAGATAAGAAGGGTCGGTTCTCTTTACCCGGATTCGAAAAGACACGGTTCATCACTATTACAACTCCTGCGGGATATAAAACACAGCAATTCTATCTTTCTACCAAAGAAAATAGAAAAAGCTACGATTTCCTGCTATCGGAGAGCGAACAGACAAAATCGAAAGAGCACTCTTTCGTCCAAATCACCGACACCGAAGTGACCGGTGGGATGGGACGTTGGGTGACAGACCTGAAACATTACATCAACAACGAGAAACCTGCCTTCCTGATTCATACCGGTGACATCTGTTACGAACCGGGGCTCACAATGCACAACCAAGTGGTCAATTCACAAACGATGGATTGCCCCGTTTATTATTGTATCGGCAATCACGACCTGGTGAAAGGCAAATATGGCGAAGAACTCTACGAATCTCTCTACGGACCGACATGGTATTCATTCGACATCGGCAATATCCATTATGTAGTCACCCCCATCAGCCACGGAGACAATCCGACTGATTATACACTGAAAGACGTATATAACTGGCTGAAAAATGACCTCGCACTGATGAAGAAAGGGCAAGCACTGATTCTTTTCAACCATGACCTATTCACCGCAAGTGACACTTTCGTATTCAAAGCCGACAATGAACATATACTCGACCTGCGTGCTTTCAATACAAAAGCGCAAATATACGGGCATATGCACTACAACTACGTCCGCAATCAGAATGGAATTCACACAATCTGCACCGGAACGTTAGACAAAGGCGGCATTGACCACTCACCCTCTTCTTTCCGTGATATTAAGGTAGATGCCAATAATAACATCAGTACAGAATTGAGATACGCTTTCATCGAACCGCAAATAGCCATCGTCTCTCCAATGAACAACCAGACTACTGCTACTGCTTCTGCAGACGAAAACCTGCTTCTTGTTTCCGTCAACACATATCACTCGCAAGCGAAAACATCACGTGTTTCTTATATCCTGAGCGATGCGGAGAATAATCAGAAAATAGCCAAAGGTAATCTTACCTCTCTCACTGACTGGAATTGGAGTGAAAACATCCAAATGCCAGTGAATGAAAATGGAAAGAAACTGAATCTTACAGTAACCTCATTCTTCAACGACGGAAAGAAAGCGACTGCTACCAGCCAATTCACTTATCAAAAAGATTTCAACCCGCCTACTATTCCGGGCAAAGACTGGAATACCCTGCTTCAAAACGCAGCACACTCCGGAGGCATCAACGGTTCTCAAATCAAGCTCCCTCTGCAACTGCAATGGACAGCCAACACTGGCAGCAACATCTTTATGACTTCTCCCATTATCGCCGGACAAAGGATATTCATCGCTACCACCGATGATAATGTGTCACTGAACACTTCTATCTGCGCATTTGATTTCAGCTCCGGCAAACCGTTATGGAAGTTCCGCACGGCAAACTCCATAAAAAATACAATTGCCTATGAGAATGGAGTTGTAATAGCCCAGGACGCTTCTTGCAATCTATATGCTTTAGACGCAGAATCAGGAAAGTTACTTTGGAAACAATATATCAATCTTGACAGTTACCCCTATCTGACTGAAGGAGTGACCATAGATAAAGGTGTAGTCTATGCCGGAATCGGTACCGGACTATCTGCCTATGACTTAAAAACAGGACAAACAATATGGACTAACAAAGACTGGAAACAGCGGGAAGGCTCTACTACAACACTGACCGTTGCCGGAGATGTATTAGTCAGCGGAACCCAATGGGGAGGATTATACGGCAACGACATCCGCACCGGGAAACTACTTTGGAAACTCTCCGGCAACGGACTCGGCAACCGGGGAGCATCTCCGGTCTATAAAGACGGAACATTGTGGATTATCTCTTCCAAAAGCTTCTTCACCATAGAACCGAAAACCGGAAAAGTACTCCAACAAAAAGAGCTATCGGCCAACCTGGACGTTACATCCACCCCGCTCGTCACCGAACAGGAAATTATCTTCGGCACAGCCGACCGTGGAGTTTTCGCACTGGACAAATCTACACTTTTCAATAAATGGAAAGTAGAGACATCACCTTCACTTGTGTATACCGCCCCTTATTCCAGCACCCCCAAAGCCGGAGTGGAAACAAGCCCCGTAGCGTCGCAGGGAATCGTCTACCTCGGAGCTTCCGACGGTTATCTATATGCCATCGACCAGGCAACGGGAATCATAAAAGATGAATATAATCTCGGAGCCCCAGTATTCTCGACCATAGCCGTATCCGGCAACCGGATGGTTGTTTGCGACTTTGCAGGGAATGTCTATTGTTTCTCTTCAAAGTAAACCCACTCTTCAATTCATCATATACAGTTTTTGCCACCCTCTGCGTTGTAATTTGAAGATTATCACGTATCTTTGTTCCCTCAATCATAAATACGAGATATGGCTATTACAATCAAGAAAGTCACCACAAAGAGTGAGCTGAAGAAATTTATCCGTTTCAATTACAGGATGTATAAGGACAACCCTTATTCCGTGCCCGACCTCTATGACGATATGCTCAATACGTTCAATAAAAAGAAGAATGCGGCATTCGAGTTCTGTGAAGCAGATTATTTCCTGGCATACCGGGACGATAAAATCGTAGGGCGCGTAGCCGCTATCATCAACAACCGTGCAAATGAGAAATGGGGCTGCAAGAATGTCCGTTTCGGATGGATAGATTTCATTGACGACCCCGAAGTCTCTTCCGCACTCATCAAGACCGTAGAAGACTGGGGAAAGGAACGGGGCATGACGCACATTGCCGGGCCTCTCGGATTTACCGATTTCGATGCGGAAGGAATGCTTATCGAAGGATTCGACCAACTCAGCACCATGGCTACCATCTACAACTACCCCTACTATCCGGTACACATGGAGAAACTCGGCTTTGAAAAAGACGCCGATTGGGTGGAATACCAAATCTACATTCCCGATGCCATCCCCGACAAACACAAGCGCATTTCCGAACTGATTCAACGGAAATATAATCTCAAGATAAAAAAATACACTTCCGGAAGGAAAATAGCCAAAGACTACGGACAGAAGATTTTCGAGCTGATGAACGAAGCATACAGCCCGCTCTACGGCTATTCTCCACTGACACAGCGACAGATTAACCAGTACGTGAAAATGTACCTGCCCATCCTCGACTTGCGTATGGTGACCCTTATCACCGATGCCAACGACGAGTTGGTCTGCGTGGGCATCTCCATGCCCTCACTGGCCGAAGCCCTGCAAAAATCGCACGGACGCCTGCTGCCCCTCGGATGGTTCTACCTGCTGAAAGCATTATTCATGAAACGCCGTGCCAAAATGCTTGATTTACTACTTGTTGCAGTGAAACCGGAATATCAGAACAAAGGTGTTAACGCTTTGTTATTTTCCGATTTAATTCCAGTTTATCAAAAATTAGGTTTTATCTTTGCGGAAAGCAACCCCGAACTGGAACTGAACGGAAAAGTCCAGGCACAATGGGATTACTTTGAGACTAAGCAACATAAGCGCCGCCGTGCGTTCATCAAAGAGATAAAATAAAAAACAACTATGGAAGAGAACGAATTGATACCTGTAGACAACAACAATGCAGTAGAGTACACTGACGACAACATCCGCCACCTGAGCGACATGGAACATGTGCGCACACGTCCCGGTATGTATATCGGCAGGCTGGGCGACGGCGCACACGCCGAAGACGGAATCTATGTCCTCCTGAAAGAAGTAATCGACAACAGTATTGACGAGTTCAAAATGCAAGCCGGTAAGAAAATCGAGATTACCGTGGAAGAAAACCTTCGTGTCAGTGTCCGCGACTACGGGCGAGGCATTCCGCAAGGAAAACTGATTGAAGCCGTCAGCATGCTGAATACAGGTGGCAAGTACGACAGCAAAGCATTCAAGAAAAGTGTCGGACTGAACGGTGTCGGTGTGAAAGCCGTCAACGCACTGAGCTCCCGTTTCGAGGTACGCAGTTATCGCGACGGCAAAGTACGTATGGCCACCTTCTCCAAAGGAACCCTGCTGACTGACGACACCCAAGACACTGAAGAAGAAAACGGAACATATATCTTCTTCGAACCGGACAACACATTATTCCTGAATTACAGTTTCAAGCCCGAATTTATCGAGACGATGCTACGTAACTATACGTATCTCAACACAGGGCTTGCCATTATCTATAACGGGCACCGCATCCTGTCGCGCAACGGTCTCGTCGACCTTCTGAACGACAACATGACGGCCACCGGACTTTATCCGATTATCCACCTGAAAGGGGAAGACATCGAAATAGCCTTCACCCATACCGGACAATACGGAGAAGAGTATTACTCCTTCGTCAACGGCCAGCACACCACGCAAGGCGGTACACACCAAAGTGCTTTCAAGGAGCATATCGCCCGTACCATCAAGGAGTTCTTCAACAAGAACATGGACTACACCGATATCCGTAACGGACTGGTTGCCGCCATTGCCGTCAACGTGGAAGAGCCTATCTTCGAAAGCCAGACCAAGACCAAACTAGGTTCCACCAATATGGTTCCCGGTGGTGTGACGGTCAACAAATACGTAGGCGACTTCATCAAACAGGAAGTAGACAACTTCCTCCACAAGCACGCAGACGTAGCCGAAGCAATCCAGCAAAAGATACAGGAATCGGAAAAGGAACGCAAGGCCATCGCAGGCGTGACGAAACTTGCCCGCGAGCGTGCCAAGAAGGCGAACCTGCACAACCGTAAACTGCGCGACTGCCGCATCCACCTCAACGACCCGAAGGGAAAAGGGCTGGAAGAAGACTCCTGCATCTTTATCACCGAGGGAGACTCCGCCAGTGGTTCCATCACCAAAAGCCGTGATGTCAACACCCAGGCAGTATTCAGCCTTCGTGGTAAGCCGCTGAACTCTTTCGGCCTGACAAAGAAAGTGGTTTACGAAAATGAAGAGTTCAACCTGCTCCAGGCGGCTCTCAACATAGAGGACGGAATAGAGGGGTTGCGCTACAACAAAGTCATCGTAGCCACCGATGCCGATGTGGACGGCATGCACATCCGCCTGCTGCTGATTACTTTCTTCCTGCAATTCTTCCCCGACCTTATCAAGAAGGGGCATGTATATATCCTGCAAACTCCCTTGTTCCGCGTGCGCAACAAGAAAAAAACAAGCTATTGTTACAGCGAAGAAGAGCGCATCAACGCCATCAACGAATTAGGCCCGAATCCCGAAATCACCCGATTCAAAGGATTGGGAGAAATTTCGCCGGACGAGTTCAAGCACTTTATCGGCAAGGATATGCGCCTGGAACAAGTGACACTGCGCAAGACAGACGCAGTAAAAGAACTTCTTGAGTTCTACATGGGCAAGAATACTATGGAACGGCAGAACTTTATTATAGACAACTTGGTTATAGAAGAAGACTTGGCATCATGAGAAGAGCAATATTCCCGGGTACTTTCGACCCCTTCACCATCGGACATTATTCGGTAGTGGAACGTGCACTTACCTTTATGGACGAGATTGTGATAGGAATCGGTATCAACGAGAACAAAAATACGTATTTCCCCATCGAGAAAAGGGAAGAAATGATTCGGGAACTTTATAAAGACGAACCTCGCATCACAGTGATGTCCTATGACTGTCTGACAATTGACTTTGCACAGGAAGTAGGAGCACAGTTCATCGTCCGCGGCATCCGTACCGTGAAAGATTTCGAGTACGAAGAGACGATTGCGGATATCAACCGCAAACTGGCAGGCATTGAAACGATCCTGCTCTTCACGGAACCCGAACTGACCTGCGTCAGCTCCACCATCGTACGCGAGTTATTGACCTATAATAAAGATATCAGCCAGTTTATTCCCAAAGGAATGAGGATAAGCTGAGAATGGAGTAAAGTAAAATTATGAATAAGATTAAAATATACGTCCTTTTGGCTTGCCTGTGGACAGTATCAGCCGTACAGGCTCAGAATTTCGGTTCGGCTGCCATGCGCAAGCTGCAAATGGCAGAATTTGCCATCTCCAACTTCTATGTAGATAAAGTAGATGAAAACAAGCTGGTAGAAGAAGCCATTATCAAAATGCTGGCACAACTCGACCCGCACTCCACCTACTCGGATGCAGAGGAAGTGAAGAAGATGAACGAACCGTTACAAGGCAACTTCGAGGGTATCGGTGTACAGTTCCAGATGATTGAAGACACCTTGCTAGTGGTGCAACCTGTCAGCAACGGGCCTTCAGAAAAGGTGGGCATCCTTGCCGGTGACCGCATTATCGCTGTCAACGACAGTGCCATTGCCGGAGTAAAGATGAATACGGAAGATATTATGAAACGCCTTCGCGGCCCGAAAGGCTCCAAAGTCAATCTGAAAATTATCCGCCGTGGTGTACAAGACCCTTTGGTGTTCACCGTGAAAAGAGATAAGATACCTATCCTCAGCCTTGACGCCTCTTACATGATTCAGCCCAAAACAGGCTATATCCGTATCAACCGTTTCGGAGCGACAACTGCCGAAGAGTTCAAGAAAGCAATGAAGGAGCTTCAAAAGCAGGGAATGAAAGATATGATTCTCGACCTGCAAGGTAACGGTGGAGGGTATCTCAATGCTGCCATCGACCTCGCCAACGAGTTTCTGGAACAAAAGGAATTAATCGTCTACACCGAAGGACGGACTGCCAAGCGCAGCGATTTCTACGCCAAAGGAAACGGGGACTTCCGTAATGGTCGCCTTATCGTATTGGTTGACGAATATACAGCTTCCGCCAGTGAAATCGTCAGTGGAGCAGTGCAGGATTGGGACAGAGGTATTATCGTAGGCCGCCGTTCTTTCGGCAAAGGATTGGTGCAACGTCCTATCGACCTTCCCGACGGCTCAATGATTCGCCTGACTATCGCCCGTTATTATACACCCGCCGGCCGCTGTATCCAGAAACCTTACGACAGTTCGACAGATTACAACAAGGACTTGATAGAACGTTTCAACCACGGTGAACTGATGAATGCCGACAGTATCCACTTCCCCGACTCATTAAAAGTACAGACCAAGAAGCTCGGACGTACCGTTTACGGTGGTGGTGGCATCATGCCGGATTATTTCGTGCCTATTGATACGACTCTCTACACGGATTATCACCGCAACCTGGTAGCCAAAGGCGTTGTTATCAAGTTCACCATGAAGTTTATCGAAGGACACCGGAAGGAATTAGCCAACAAGTACAAGAAATTCGAATCATTTAATGATAAGTTTATCATAGATGATGAAATGATGGCTACTTTACGCGAAATGGGCGATAAAGAGGGCGTGAAGTTTAACGAAGAGCAGTACCAGAAATCGCTCCCGCTAATCAAGACGCAACTCAAAGCTTTGATTGCCCGCGACCTTTGGGATATGAACGAATATTTCCGGGTGATGAATACGACGAATGAGAGTGTGCAAAAAGCTTTGGAGATATTGAATTCGGATGAGTATCAGAAGAAATTGAAAGCAAATTAGCCCTGATATTGGCACTATAAAATATTTTGTGTAAATGAGAGACACCTTGTGGCGAGGTATCTCTCATTATCTATATCACTCATTAATAAGACCTGAATTCAATTATTCTTATTAATCAAATTGATTACTACCTTCACCATCACGTCCTTTTCTTCCGTCCGACTTTCGGCAATCATTAACGTAAGTGCTACAAGGGTATTGTTGCCGATTAACTTCGAACCGTCGGATTTATACAGTATACCGTTCTTCTCCAGAAACCAAAGAAGCAGGAAAGCGGCAATACGCTTGTTACCGTCACTGAACGAATGATTCTTCACGACAAGGTAGAAAAGCATTGCGGCTTTTTCTTCAATGCTTGGATAAAGTTCTTCTCCACCAAATGTCTGATAAATGGTGTTGATAGAGCTTTTGAACGACTGATCCTTTTCATTTCCAAACAAGTTACTACTCCCAAACTTTTCCTGCAAAAGGTGGATGGCTTCCATAGCCTCCTCATAGGTGGCACGAAACTCCCAGGTAGAAGTAGTGGAGTCCACTTCCAGTTGTTGAAAATCATATTTATCAAGTGTGTCCAGACCGTAAGTGTAATCGGTAATCACATGCAAGAGTCCATTGGCTTCATCCAATGTCAGTTGTTTGTGCTCGATGACGTTAGAAAGAAGGCGCACGGTGCTCTTCAAGTCTTCTAGTTGAGCAGCTTTGACCTGCTGATTAATGGCGTAACCCTTAATCAGATAATCCTTCAACACTTTGTTTGCCCAGATACGGAATTGGGTACCGCGTTGCGATTTTACACGATAGCCGACGGAGATGATTACATCCAGATTGAAATACTCTACTTGATATATCTTTCCATCAGAAGCAGTTGTTGCATTTTTTGCAACAACTGAACTTCTGTCTAGCTCACCTTCTCTAAACACATTACTTATGTGTCTTGATATCACCGATTTGTCACGGTCAAAAAGTTCTGTTATCTGACTCAATGTCAGCCACACCGTCTCATTCTCCAACTTCACATCAATGGACATTTTTCCATCCTTGGTCTGATAAATGACAATATTTCCTCTATTGTCCATAAAATGCCTCCTTTTTTATGCATTGTATCCCTCCATTACCTTCGTAGTAATGGACGGACACACAAATGTACAGCTTTCAAAAAGAAATAAAAAGATAAAGCCGTTTTTAGTTATTTGTTCTGAAGAGTTACAATAGAGCGCGCCGGAATCTGAACAATCTTTCCACTTTTCACTATCCCCACCGGAAGCAAGTCTTCCCCTTCTTTATCTGAAGTACGATAAATCTGCCATTGTGCATTTCCTACTTTTTCTTCATAAATAGAAAACTCTTTTTCTTCATTGGCATAATTAATAACTACCATCACATACGTTCCGTCTACATTCTTATAAGCAGAACACATCAATCCTTGTTGGTCGGTATCACCATCGGGAATCAAAGCACCTGTCTTATCGAAAGCCGAGACGGATAACCGTACAGCTCCCGGACGGATAAAGCGACTGTAATTTCCCAAAGCCCACATGAGTTTGGAGTCTTCTACCCTGCCATCCAAGAAGTTGTCGCCCGTTGTGTATTCACGAATCAATCCGTCTTTGTAGTCACCACCGATGGCACGCCACCATTGCCAGCTCTTAGCTTTGGCATATACGATGTCATGATGGATGATACGGGCTACATAGAGCGCAGTTTTCATCGTACGGTCGAAGCCGTTTCCGCCGCCAATTTCTTCATCATTACCCATGATGCAAGTCTCTGTCTGCCAGAAGTCGACATTATGCTTGTCCAATGTATCGCGCAACTGACAACGGATATTGCGCAGTTCGCTCAATGGCGTAGTAGTCCAGTAACTATGTCCAAGCATCAGTCGGGGAACATTCGGTGTATCTCCCAAGTACGTATCCACACTATCCCGACAAAAGAAAGCCTGAATCTGATACCCCCGCTGCCAGTCCGTTTCGTGAGTGCGGAACATACAACGGTAGTCGGAAGACTCATTGACAAGAATCTGTGTATCCATATTCCGGTTTACGAACTCTTTGCTCAACAAGCGGATGGTATGAGCTACCTCCCTGTTTGTTGCCGGACAGCCTTCCTGTTTCGGCCCCACCCAGTTCCAGTGCCCGTCCGGTTCGTTGAAAGGACAGATATAGTTGAACTTTATTCCGTCGTGCTTCTCTATTCCTTCTACTACATCGGCCAGGAAACGGGCATATTTCTCGTAACATTCCGGCTTCAGATTGGCGGTTCCTCCACGACCGGTATTGGTAGCCAACCCGTTCTGCGTATAATACACAGGGGGAGAGTTCAAGAAAGCAAGGAATTTGTTCACTCCCCGTTCCTTTGCCAGTTTCAGGAAGTTGCGCTGTCCCTGTTGCTTGTTCCAGTCGTATGTTCCGTCAGCGTTGAGGAAACATTCGGCACGCATCCAGGGGGAAGCAATCTGACTGGCTTCGCCCTGTTCAGTACTGCCTGCCCCGACGTTGAAACGCCAGAGGGAGAGACCGATACCTTTCGGCTGTCCGTTCGCGTCGTTTTCGGTGCTGAATAGCCAGTCGGCAATCTGATTCTGCTTTTCCTGCGGCCAAAGTCCAATGAATTGCATACTCCAGGCATCGGAAGCACTGAAGTATGCCATCGTTTGACAGGGTTTGTCCGTTTCTATCTGAAAATTGATATCGGGAGCAGGACGGGAAGAACATCCACCCGCCATACCTGCGATTGAGAAGAAGCCTAAAGTGGCTAAGAGCGTTTTACCTTTCATAACAGTCTAATACCTATAGAAAACAATTTATTGAAGAGTATATACAAAAGTCACCACCGACTTAGCTGGAATATACCCTTGCTGAGATTTTGATTCTTGCCTCAAATCCATTGAATTGGAAGTAGTATATTGTTCAACAGAAACAACTTGCCTATCCAGTCCATTAATAGTATTCTCCATCTGCACGGATTTAGTACTTGCATTAGTATATACAACCACCAATTTATCTTTATCCGGCGAGATATAAGCAGAACCATAAAATTGATTAGACTGTTCAGGAATATTCAAGTCAACACGTTGATATCCCGGACGAATAAACAAACTATAATTACCCAACACCCATAAATTCTTACCTGCGGAGTACGTTCCACTGTCTTTAATGTCCCCATAATCGCCACCTTCCGGAATCAGCCGAATCAGGTAAAAACGACTCTTCTGACTATATTGTTCCTGACTTGCAGCTGTCCAATAAGACCATGAACTTACATTTGTCGTAACCAAATCGTGGTGAATAACTTTCGCCATAGCCAATGCAATATCCATATAGGAAGCATCATCATATACCGGACAGTCTTCATATCCTTCTTCCATCATACTCCATTCTGTCTGGTAGATTTTTAAATCATAAGGCTTCGCTGTATTATAAACCCGACTACGAACATCATACAAAGTATTCCAAGTCAAGTCTGTCCAATAACTATGTCCACAAATAAGTTTAGGCATATGTTTCAAATCACCTATATAGTTCGGAGAAGCCGTATCAAAGAAATTATAAACTACATCTCCACGTCCACCGGAGTTTCCATCCTCATAAAGATAGTTCCAGGCAGCAGCTTCGGCAAGTAACATCTGAGTGTTATCCAGTCCCTTTGCCGTCAAACTCTTATCTAATTCTATTGCCAGTTTTTTTATCTCACTATGCTGCCAGCCACTACCTTCTTGCCCGCTAGTCCAATTATACTGAGGTTCATTCACCGGACTGACATAAGATATATTATATCCTTGTCCCTGAAAATGTTCAGCCACAGTAGCCAGGAAATCTGCAAAATCATCATAACAATCATCCTTCAAATTAGCATGCCCCCCACTGGCTGAAACACCTTTTCCATTCTTAGTCCAATAAACCGGAGCTGTACCGCTGAATAATACAAACTGATCACATCCATACTCTTTTGCTTTCTGCATAAAGAACTGTTGTCCAATGCTTTTTGACCAGTTATAAGAACCATTCTCATTTCGGAAACATTCTCCCCTCCGAACTTTATCTTCAATGCCGCTTGCATCCCCCTGTTCAGCAGTTCCACCTCCCAAACAGAATCTCCACATAGAAAGTCCGATTCCTTCCGGTGAACCGGATTTTATATCTTGAGAAAAAAGAAGCTTTGCCATCCCCTCTTTCGCAGAATTATCCCAGTACTTTCCAACATAATCCAAAGTCCAGGCTCCAGAAGCGGAAAAGCCGTCAATCACTTGATAAGTAGTCGCAACATCAACTGTTGATGTCATTGTTTGCTCGGCTTCCAGTTTTACTGTATATTCGGGTACAAATACCTTATCATCACTGCATGAGCATAAAGTTGCCAAACAAGTAATTCCTAAAAGAATATATTTATTTTTCATCTGATTTTTTCTTTTATACTAAAACTAATTTGATATTAATAACCGGGATTCTGTTGAATGCTCCCGTTAGACATGGTCACCTCCGTAGTTGGTATAGGGAATAATTCATCACGTCCTTCTTTGAAGTTGATTCCCTTATTACTGTTTTCTTTTTGATTCTTACTTTCATAAGAATCCGAATAAGTAAGGTTATACTTTACGAATGTGCCATCTTTGCCCATAACATTGCAAATAACCGGCTTTGCATTATCATCTTTCCAACGGCGAAGGTCAAATAAACGATTGTTTTCCAAGGCTAGTTCCAGACGACGTTCAAGTCGGATGGCGTCACGAAGTTGCGTACCGGTAGAAGTAACAGGATCCAGGTCGACACGCCCTCTTACCTCATTCAATGCCCATTGTGCTTCATCATCGCGTTGCAAGGCATTCTCTACTTCAGCATACATCAATAAAATATCAGCATAACGCAACAAGCGGTAATTCAAAGGAATATGAGCTGCATCATACGGACTCGGACGTTTATCTACCGGAACATATAACTTGCGTGTAACACGACCGGATTTATGTTCATCTCCTTTTACCTCATAGGGCGTTTTAGCGGAAGGGTCTCCAGGAATAGAAGTAGCACCATCTTTTATGATTGTCCATTGCAAACGAATGTCATCCTTACCAAACGCTTTTTCCAAATTACTGGTTGGAATTCCCCATGCCCATCCACCATCATTGCGAGAGCCGCAAACAACAGAAATTCTTTCACCCAAGTTGTAAGCTATGTCACTATTCGTCTGTACCTCGAAAAGAGACTCCACACTATTATTGGAGTCCATACTCCAGACATCCCCAAAATCAGGCAATAATTCATACTCAGGTTGCTCCCCCAAGAACTCTCCTCTACAAGTGATTTCCTGCAGTAACTTTTCTGCTTCAGTATATTTTTCCTGATACAAATAAGCCTTTGCCAGAATTCCCTGTGCAGCTCCTTTAGTTGCACGCCCCAAGTCCTGACTGTTATACTCGCTTCGCTTGGGTAAGTCAGGAATAGCCTGCAACAGGTCTTGCTCAATCTGTGCATAAGTTTGTTCCACTGTAGCACGCGTGATTCCTTGAACCTCACTCGGCATTTTAAGTTCTGTGACCAAAGGCACACCGCCAAAATTCTTCACTAAATCAAAATACTGGAAGGCACGAAGGAATTTAGCTTCCGCAATATAACGTTTTTTCAATGATTCATTCTCAAAAGCAACAGGCGGAATTCTTTCAATGGCCAAGTTACATCTCAAAATGCCTTTGTAACGATATTGCCAGAAATTCTGGCAGCAGCTACCGGCAGAATAGGTATTGCCTGTATAATGGGCTAAATCACGATATTCACCGGGATCCTGTGTTGTATTTCCCATCCACATATCATCCGTACACATATCACCTGCCAAATAGAATTTCTGTATCTGCCACCAATCATCATAAAAGATAGACTGATAACATCCTGTAATTTGTTGCTTACATTCATCCTCATTCTTAAAGTACTCGCTCAAATCCTGCTGTCCCCGTACTGGTTCTTCCAAGAAATCGGCACATCCAGAAAGAGATAAAGTAAAAGCGGCTATTGAAAGCCCTACTATATATTTTTTCATTGTTTTCATCCTTAGTATTATTAGAAATTAATGTTCAATCCAAAAAGATAAGTTCGCGGATTAGGATATCCTGCCCAATCAATACCCGACTCTGTCACTTTTCCATTTGTTCCCAGAGAAGCTGCTTCCGGATCCATTCCTGAATACTTGGTAATTGTAAACGGATTCTGTGCAGAGAATGAAAGTCTTAATCCGAAATTCTTAGTCCATTTCTTCGGTAGTGTATACCCTATCTGCAATAATTTGCAGCGCAAATAAGAACCATCCTCAATAAAGAAGCTTGACGGACGTTTATAGTTCATATTAGAGTCATCCGCTGATAATCGGGGCAAAGTATAACTGGTTCCTTCCCCATGCCACACTGAATTATACGTTCCTGCATATACATTCTCACCACCGGCTCCAGAATATCTTCCTTTGGTTGTGTTGAACACATCATTACCAATCGTACCATAGAAGTTAGCGAGAAAATCTATGTTCTTATAAGATACACGTCCGTTAATACCTACCATCAAATCCGGAAAAGCGGAACCGATATATGTTTTATCTTTCTCATCCAACACACCATCATGATTCAAATCCTTAAAACGAATATCACCGGGTTTTGCATCTTTCTGAATAAGTTTTCCATATTCATTGGTATGAGAGTTTATTTCAGTCTGATTCTGGAAAAGTCCATCAGCTATATATCCATAAAACTGACTAATCTCACGCCCTTCTTCATTGCGAATTATATAATCTCCATTGAAACTTCCAGTATAAATCGGAGTATCTCCACCTAGTAGCTTCACGGCCTTATTCTTTACAGAAGATAGATTTACTCCTATTCCATAACTGAAATCACCCTTGCTATCTTCCCAATTGACAGATACCTCCCATCCTGTAGCTTTCATCTCACCAACATTCTCCCACATTTGTCCATTCCACATTGGATAACCTAAAATTAATAAATTATCTTTCTTCATCAACATATCGTGAGATTTCTTCTGAAACCAATCCGCAGTTACAGACAGTCGATTGTTTAAAAAAGCCATATCAATACCTATGTTAAAGTCTTCTACTGTTTCCCAACGAATCTGTGTATTTCCAATCGAACCGACACTAGTACCGACTTCACGATCCGCCCCCGAACCAAATACATAATCTGAGTTTCCGATAGTAGACTGGTAAGCAGAATTATCAATACTTTGATTACCAACACGTCCCCAACCACCACGAATTTTTAGATTATCAATTATATGTTGATTTTTCATAAATTCCTCTCCGGTGACACGCCATGCAGCAGAAACTGCGGGAAAAGTAGCATATTTATTACCTTTCACGAACTTAGAGGAACCATCAACGCGAACAGACGCTGTGAGATAATAACGGTCATTATAATTATACATCACACGACCCAAATAAGAAATCAATGAAGAATATTCATTCAGCCCTGTTGCTTTTGGATTCTCAGTTCCAGCACTTACATAATGTAACAACTCATCATTTGTAGGAATTCCGTCTTGTGAACCAGTTAACCAATAATGCTGAAAACGTTCCATTGTATATCCTGCCATAAGGTTCAGATTATGTTTTTCCTTGAATGTTTTCATCCATGTTAGTGTATTCGTCCAGTTCCAATCTACCCAGTTTTTCATTTCACGTTTAGCTGTACTGGTTTCTGCCTGTTCTAGATTATCTAGAAAAAATTCAGGCGAGAATTCATCTGATAATCGAAAGCGTGCATTTAAACCAAATTGTGAACGAAAAATTAATCCTTTAATAGGTTCGACACTGATAAATGGAGTTGCCAACAAGCCATATTCATCTGTTTGTTTAGACATACGTACCATACTGGCAACTGGATTCCAAACCTGGCTATTATGAGAACGAGAATAATTATTAAACTCATTCTCAGTCCATTCTTCTTCCGGAAGCATTACGGGAGTTGTCGGGTCCATCGCCATAATAGAGCCAATTAAGTCTGGAGTATCTTTCCAGTTCTCATATTTAGGAGTAAAATCAATTCCCGCTTTTACTATACGGTTAAAATTATACTCCATACTGAAACGAGCTGTCAACTTCTGCCAGTTTCCTATCTTATATTGAGAATCCTGACCAAAATAACCGATACTGGCAGAATAAATCAATTTATCCGTGCCACCGGAGAAACTTAAATTATAGTTCTGAACCAACGCTGTCTTTTGCATTGACTCATTCCACCAGTCTGTGCCTTGATCATCTGTAATTCCGTCTATCCCTTTATAAATAGGAGAGTTATTATCATTGATATAACGCGCTCTTTGCACATATTCATATTCAGAAGCTTTTGCCATATCCGGCTTTTTCAGTGTTTGAAATCCGACAGAAGTAGAGAAATTAAATTTTGCATCTCCCTTCTTTCCTTTCTTAGTTGTAATCAAGATAACACCATTTGAGCCACGAGTACCATAAATCGCTGCTGCAGAAGCATCCTTCAAAACCTGCATACTCTCAATATCATTTTGGTCGAGAAAGTTGATATTAGTACCCACGGGCATTCCATCTACTACATAAAGAGGATCAGAACCGTTTACTGTAGATACACCACGAATAATAACACGTGGAACGGCCCCCGGACTACCACCGCTGGTTATCTGCACGCCATTTATTTTTCCTTGCAAAGAATTCATCGCATTACCGGAACTGAGAGTTTTCAAGTCATCCCCTTTTACAGCCGAGATAGAGCTGGTCAAATCACTCTTTTTAACCGTTCCATAACCAATGACTACCACTTCATCCAATGCTTCTACATCATCAGCCATCGTTACATTAATAGATGTCCGCCCATTTGTTTTTATCTCTTGAGTTTTATATCCTATCATAGAAAATACGATAGTAGCATCTTTAGGAACATTGGTTAGAGTATAATTACCATCAAAGTCGGTTACAGTACCATTTGTCGTACCTTTCACCACAACAGTCAAACCAATCATCGGTTCCTTATCCGCTGCTGAAAGAACTTTACCAGTCAGCTTCAGTTGTTGGGCATTCAAGCCCAATGTCAAGAACAACAATAATATAAATAGATATCGTTTCATTTTTTATAGTATTAGATAGTTAATCAATCGGATATAATTTGCCACGACACAAGTGATAATCAAACTTAAACATATATTTGCCATCTTTCGGCACAGTAACTTCCGACATTTCCATAGAATTATCGTCCTTGATACAATATTCATTTTCACCTGATTTATTTTCAAAGTGCCATGCAGGCAGGAGCCACCATCCCCAAGGATGATACGGGGTAACAACAAATGATAATTTTCGACCTTTCGTCAGTTCCAGTTCGGTATAGAGTATATATTTATTTTCTGTATCCTGAGCCAGTTGGATAGAATTATTCCAATTAGGGCTCCAAGTATCATTATTATCTATTGTCGGCAGTCCTTTACCTGTTATCACCATACTAAAGGGGTATTTGTTTGCTTCTACTATATCATCAGGATTAGGGTCTGTTAATTTACCGTACTCTAACACTTCGTCAGTTGGAGTGTATGTTTCTACATTATATATGCCAGTCCTTGTATTAAATGTTATCTTATAATAACCCTTTTCTTGTAAAACAATAGGTTCTGATATATCCGGTTCATCCGTCAGTTTACCCGTTCCATTCGGGTCTATACCAAAACAGATTGGATAGAAATCTGTTTTTTGAGGAATAAAACGTACTTTTGTACCCCTCGCTTCTGAATAATAACGAGCTTCATACTGATATTCTCCTGTATGATCAATCAACATTGGAAGTCCGAAAAGATCACTTGTCAACAGTTTCACATCAGTCACATCCGTTAAATACATTTTACTAAAATCAGGTAATGGAGAAACACTTATTTTACAAGTTGACGTGGCTTTATGCTCAAACTTATCGACAGCCGTAAGAATCATGTCATATGTTCCTTCCTGTGAAGGAAGAGATATAGCCTGAGTACACTCAAAGATTTTCTTCCCTTCTGCTTCAATCTTTTCGGCAATATCCAGATCGGGTATACTGACTTCCACATAATCCAGTGCCATATTGTCCTCGGCTGTAAAACGTAAATTCAGTTTAGTCTGTTCTTTCATAAGAACAGTAATTGTCCCACTTGGAACGATCGTGAAAGTCGGATCTGTAAAATCACCATCCATAGAAACAATTAAAGTACTTTCTACTGAACGTCCTCCTAAATCAACAACCGTTATTAAAAGGGGGAAACTTCCTCCTTCCAGGTCTTCCGAGGCAGTAAAATTATATTTTAACTCATAAGAATAAATCGGTTCCTGATAAATCTCCAATAAGTCTATCGTTTTATCTATACGCAATCCCGCACTTTGAAGTCGAATCGAACGAATTCCATCTGCATCCGTTATCATTCCCGAAATGGTAAACTCACGTCCCACTTCTGTTCGAATATGTTCTGTGGTTAGTTCGACAGTCGGGCTCTGCCCGTCCACATCTTTGTAGTCATTATCGTCGCTACATCCGGTAGTCAACGTTGCAGCAAAAAGAAAAGTCCATAACGCTGCGCCATGCAAAAATCTTGCCTTCATAATAATAGTATTTAATGATTAAAACTTCTAGGTTCGCTGCGAAAGCCAGAGTACTTTTTCCGCTTTCACAATGCAAATATAAGTGAATAAGGTACATAGGAGAGATAAAAATCATGCAGAGAAGCATCACAAATCATGCAATGCACGATTTACATACGCTAAATAAAATATTTATTCCTATTTTTGAACCTGTAAATGAAACGAATAGGCACGAGTTATGAGAAAACACATTGCGTTTGGCACTTTATTTCTTTTCCTGTCTTTATTATCAGTCTCCCGGCTGATAGCGCAACCTTATTCTGTGAAACGGTTGGGCATTGAGCAGGGACTTTCTAATAATTATGTAGTCAGTATCGCGCAGGACAAACAAGGGTTCCTGTGGTTTGCCACGGAAGAAGGGCTCAATAAGTTTGACGGTACCCGCTTTATCACCTTTTATAAGAACGACCCGTCCAAGAATTCCCAAAGTATCACCGGGAATGAACTTAACCGGATATATGCCGACCCGGAGCGTCCCATTGTATGGATTGCTACGCAACGTGACGGGTTAAATGCCTACAATTATCATTCGCAGACATTTACCGCTTATCAGCATGACCCGCAGAATCCGCATAGCCTGATAACAAACGATGTCACGGATATTGCCGCTTCCGCAGAAGGTACGGACGGATTATGGATAAGCACTTATTATCGAGGCATAGATTATCTTGATATTACCACCGGACAGTTCACGCATTACAACAAGACAACCGTTCCGGCATTGGACTGCGAACAGACATGGACTGTATTGGACGGTGGAGACGACAATCTTTATATCGGACATGTGAACGGCGGTTTCAGCATACTTTCCTTGAAAGACAAGAGTGTAAGGAACTTCAAAAATGAACCGGACAATCCCAACAGCCTGCCGGGGAATGATGTACGGACGATATTAAAAGACAGCAACAGGAATATATGGCTCGGAACGGACAGAGGTTTGGCTCTCTATAATGCCGCTACCCAAAACTTCGTAACTTTCCGGCAGAACCCGAACGACAAATATGGCACACTCTCCAGCCGCATCTTCTCTATCAAGCAACTGAATGACAACAGACTATGGATTGCTTCCGAATTGAACGGCATTGCCATACTCGACCTGAAACAGAGCCAGTTCCTTTCACCCAAACAGATTACTTTCGAATTTCTACGGGAAGGAGACGATAACCGCAGCCTTTCCAATGCCAGTGTGCGGTATATCTATCAGGACTCTTTCAATAACATTTGGATTGGGACATGGGGCAGCGGAATCAACTTTATCAGCAGTGAGCCCCCTTTATTCACGACTATTGATTATTCTCCTATCCCCGACAATGAGAACAGTCTGAACAATAAGGTGGTAAGCAGTATCTGCACCGATAGGCAGGGGCGTCTGTGGGTAGGTACGGACGGCGGCGGAATCAATGTTTTTGAGAATAACAGACGGATTGCCATTTATAAGAAAGAGACGGGAGATTTACAGGCAAACTCTGTGCTGAGCGCTTTCCGTGATTCCAGGGACAATCTATGGTTCGGCGCTTTTCAAGGAAGTATCAGCCATTATAACACCCGGACAAAGACATTCCGTTCAATCTCCCCAATGGGTAAATCGAATCTGGATGTCCGTGCCTTTTACGAAGACAACCAGCACCGTATCTGGATAGGATGCAGTGAAGGGATATTCGTCTACAATCCCGACAATATGGAAGTCATTCAACATTACCACACCGGCAACAGCGAACTGCACGGCAACTTCATCCGAAGCATCGCACAGGATGACAAAGGACGTTTTTGGATTGGTACATTCGGCGATGGAATGGGGGTTTATTCACCGGATTTCCACTTGGTCAAGAAGTATATCCAAAGAGAGGGCTTCTGCTCCAACACTATCAATCATATCTATCGGGACAAACAAAAAAGAATGTGGATAGCTACCGGAGACGGATTAGTATGTTTCAACCCTGCAAGCGATTCGGATTACAAGACTTACCAGCGTAAAGACGGGCTCGTCAATACGTGCATCCAAGCCATCACCGAAGACCAGGCAGGAAATATCTGGTTCAGCAGCAACAAAGGTATCGGCTGCTATGTGACGAAGAAAGATTGTTTCTATTACTACGGTCACTCGGACGATGTGCCTGCCGGAAGCTGTATGAGTGCCAGTGTAGCAAGGAATATGGACGGTTCTATCTACTTCGGCTCTATCAACGGCGTGTGCTGCTTCACTCCCAACATCACGATGAGCGAACTTAAAACGCCACCGGCTATCATCACGGAAATGAAAACATTCGAGCGGCTGGACAATCAGGAGAACAATGACACCTTTGTCTCCCTATTGGAAGGAAAAGAAGTGGAACTGACCCATGCCCAGAATACATTCAGCCTGACATTCAATGTACAGAACTACTCCCTTGTCAACCAAATGGAGTATGCCTATATGCTGAAAGGACTCGAAAACTCATGGTACACGGTGAATGAGAACAACAGCGTCACTTTCCGGAATATCCCGCCGGGGAAATATGAGTTCCTTATCAAGGCGCGGGTGCATAACCAGGAATGGCCGGACGAAGCGACTTCGCTCACCATCCGGATTAATCCCCCTCTTTGGCTGACGTGGTGGGCGAAGCTAGTCTATATACTGGTATCTATCAGCATCATCTACCTTATTCTGCACGCTTACAAGAAGAAGCTGGATTTGGAAAGTCTCTACACACTGGAGAAAAAGAACCACGAACAAGAACAGGAGTTGAACCAGGAACGCCTGCGCTTCTACACAAATATCACCCATGAGCTACGCACACCGTTGACATTAATTCTCGGCCCTCTGGAAGATATGCAGAAAGACCAGTCCCTTCCGGTGAAACAGGCGCAGAAGTTGTCCGTCATTCATCAAAGTGCGCTCCGGTTGCTCAATCTGATTAATCAGATATTGGAGTTCCGCAAGACGGAGACACAGAACAAGAAATTATGTGTCTGCAAAGGCAATATCGCCCCCCTAATCTACGAGACAGGGCTTAAATACAAGGAACTCAACCAGAAAACAAAGATTGACTTCCGGATTCAGATAGAGAAAGAGGAGATGCTTCTTTTCTTTGACAAGGAAATCGTTACCATTATTCTGGATAATCTGATTTCCAATGCTATCAAATATACAGAACAGGGATGCATCACACTGAGTCTTTATCAAACGGCACGCAATGAAGTGGCTTATACGGAGATTAAAGTCAGCGATACCGGATACGGAATTTCAGCCGAGGCTCTGCCGCATATTTTCGACCGTTATTATCAGGAAAGCGGTTCGCATCAGGCGTCCGGAACAGGTATCGGACTAGCTTTGGTCAGAAATCTCGTGGAACTGCATGAAGGGGAAATTCGCGTTGAGAGTACGCAAAACGAAGGGAGTACTTTCTATATCAGTCTGCTGACGGATAATATCTACCCAAATGCGTTACACACCGATTCAACGGAACTGGCTGAAAAGGAAGAAAGGCGGGATGCTGTCTCGAAAGATATACAGGATGCAGCAATGGATAGCGGCAAACCTATCCTGTTGATTGTAGAAGATAATGAGGAAATACAAAACTACATTGCCGAGTCTTTCTCAGATTCTTTTGAAGTCATCACAGCCAACAATGGCGAAGAAGGGAAACAACAGGCTCTCGACCATATTCCCGATATTATAGTCAGCGATATTATGATGCCTGTCATGGACGGTATCACGCTATGCCGGCAGTTGAAAGATGATGTACGTACAAGCCATATTCCTATCATACTGTTGACCGCGAAAGATTCCTTGCAGGACAAGGAAGAAGGATACGAGGTAGGGGCAGATTCTTATCTGACGAAGCCGTTCAGTGCTTCGTTGCTGCGCAGCCGCATCAATAATCTGCTTGAATCAAGGAAGAAACTGGTTGCACAATTCCAGTCGCAGCCTACTCCAAACAGTCATACAGCCTTAAATGAGAAACGTACGCTGATTACCGAAGCGCTAAGTAAACTTGACAATGAATTTATCGGAAGGATTACACAATTAATTGAAGAGAACCTTTCCTCGGAAAAGATTGATATCACTTACCTTTCAGATAAGATGTGTATGAGTAGTTCTACCCTTTACCGGAAAATGAAAGCGTTGACCGGACTGTCGACCAATGAATACATCCGAAAAGTAAAAATGGAGAATGCGGAACGCTTATTACTTGAAGGAAAATACAACATTTCCGAAATTGCTTACAAGGTAGGAATGAACAGTACAGGATATTTCCGCCAATGTTTTAAAGATGAGTTCGGTGTTTCTCCTTCGGATTATCTGAAACAAATCAAGAATCATATAAAACATTTCACTGAAACATAAATACAAGAAAACATTTCATTTTCCACAAAAAAGCTTATCTTTGTTCCCCGAAGATAACAATTCATGAAATAAAACTCATGCTAGGAGATTCTTTTTGCATACAATATACAAACTGTGAAGGATGCCCCAGAGCCGCAGAGAACATCCTTGCACATAAAAACTTACCTAAGGGAGAGCATATCCCGAAGGATAAGTGTACGCAAAACTGTATGATTTTTATAATAAAAGGCGAGCTGCTTATCAATAGCGAAGAATATCCGGGAAACATATTGCGTGAAAAACAGTTCATCCTGCAAGCCATCGGCTCAAAGATAGAACTCCTGGCACTTACAGATGTCGAATACATTGTGTACTGGTTCAATGAACTGCCGTTGCTTTGCGAAGACCGTTACAAGGAAGTGATGGAACAAGCAGAAGCCCCTCTCACCTATACTCCGATGATTATGAGCGAAAGGCTCTTTCATCTAATCACCAGTATGCCCGAATTCCTCAATGAGGAATCCCCTTGCAGCAAATACATTGAGCTGAAGTGCAAAGAGCTGGTTTTCCTGATTACCAACTTCTACCCCTTGCCGCAATTAAGTTCTTTCTTCTATCCTATCAGCACCTATACGGAAAGTTTCCATTACTTCGTGATGCAAAATTACAGCACTGTGAAGAACGTGGAAGAATTTGCACATCTGGGCGGTTATACCACCACTACTTTCCGCCGGCTTTTCAAGAACCTCTACGGTGTACCTGTGTACGAATGGATACTGGAGAAGAAGCGAGAAGGTATCCTGGAAGACCTTCAACACACTAAAATGCGCATAACGGAAATCTGCAACCGATACGGATTCGATTCCCTGTCCCACTTTGCGCACTTCTGCAAAGACTCTTTTGGCGACACTCCCCGCGCGCTGCGCAAGAAGGCAGCCAGCGGTGAAAAAATCGGAAAGATTGCCGATTAAGGAATTATTTCTTTAATTCCTTGCTCAATCAATCTATTTCCCCTATTTTTGCAGACTGTAAGAGGTGTAAAACGTCGAAATTTTAGTTCTAACAATTAAATAATTTAAATTCAATCATTTATGTGGTTAAGTAATTCATCTGTAGGAAGGAAAGTGGTGATGAGCGTTACCGGTATCGCCCTTGTCCTGTTTCTAACATTTCACATGGCGATGAACTTGGTTGCAATCATCTCGGCTGATGGTTACAACATGATCTGTGAATTCCTGGGAGCAAACTGGTATGCGTTAGTGGCTACCGCAGGATTGGCTGCTCTTTTCATCATTCACATCATCTACGCATTCTGGCTGACAATGCAGAATCGCAGAGCGCGTGGTAGCGAACGCTATGCAGTGACCGACAAGCCTAAAACTGTAGAATGGGCTTCCCAAAACATGCTGGTGTTGGGTATTATCGTAATCGTGGGTCTTGGCCTGCACCTCTTCAATTTCTGGGCAAAAATGCAGTTGCCGGAACTGATGCACAACATGGGCATGCACGCCGACACACTGACGCTGGCTTATGCCGCTAACGGCGCTTATCACATCCAGCAGACTTTCTCCTGCCCGGTTTACGTAGTTCTTTACCTCGTTTGGCTGTTTGCGCTGTGGTTCCACCTGACTCACGGTTTCTGGAGTTCCATGCAATCACTGGGATGGAACAACAAAGTATGGATTAGCCGTTGGAAATGCATCTCCAACATCTACTCTACAATTGTTGTACTCGGTTTCGCCCTCGTAGTAGTGGTATTCTTCGTGAAAACGCTGATTTGCGGCGGTGCTTGCTAAATAGGATATTGTAAATGATTAAATTGTAAATAATATTATGATCAAGATAGATTCAAAGATTCCGGAAGGCCCAGTGGCTGAGAAATGGACTAACTATAAAGCTCACCAGAAATTGGTGAACCCCGCTAACAAGCGTCGTTTGGATATCATCGTTGTGGGTACGGGTCTGGCAGGTGCTTCTGCCGCTGCTTCACTCGGTGAAATGGGTTTCAGAGTGTTCAACTTCTGTATCCAGGACTCTCCGCGCCGTGCACACTCTATCGCTGCACAGGGTGGTATCAATGCTGCTAAGAATTATCAAAATGATGGCGACTCCGTTTACCGTCTGTTCTACGATACAGTAAAAGGCGGTGACTACCGTGCCCGCGAAGCTAACGTATATCGTCTGGCTGAAGTATCCAACGCTATCATCGACCAATGTGTGGCTCAGGGTGTTCCCTTTGCCCGCGATTACGGCGGTACGCTGGACAACCGTTCTTTCGGTGGTGCCCAGGTATCACGTACTTTCTATGCTAAAGGTCAGACAGGTCAGCAGTTGTTGCTGGGCGCCTACTCCGCACTGAGCCGCCAGGTGAACGTAGGTACTGTAAAACTGTACACACGTTACGAAATGCAGGACGTTGTCATCGTTGACGGACGTGCCCGCGGTATCATCGCTAAAAACTTAATCACAGGTAAACTGGAACGTTTCGCCGCTCATGCCGTAGTTATCGCTACCGGTGGTTACGGTAACGCTTACTTCCTGTCTACCAACGCTATGGGTTGTAACTGTACGGCTGCCATCTCTTGTTACCGCAAAGGCGCTGTATTCGCTAACCCTGCATATGTTCAGATTCACCCGACTTGTATCCCGGTACACGGTGACAAACAGTCCAAACTGACTCTGATGTCCGAATCTCTCCGTAACGACGGTCGTATCTGGGTTCCGAAGAAGAAAGAAGACGCAGTGAAACTCCAAAAAGGCGAAATCAAAGGAAGCGATATTCCTGAAGAAGACCGCGACTATTACTTGGAACGCCGCTATCCGGCATTCGGTAACCTCGTTCCGCGTGACGTTGCCAGCCGTGCCGCCAAAGAACGTTGCGACGCAGGTTTCGGTGTAAACAATACCGGCTTGGCTGTATTCCTCGATTTCTCTGAAGCCATCAACCGTTTGGGCATTGACGTTGTTCTTCAACGTTACGGTAACCTCTTCGATATGTACGAAGAAATCACTTCGTACATATCGAAGAGGTTACCGTAACGTTGAAGAACAACGTCAATGCCCAAACG
>OJJH01000188.1_pt1 | contig 27312 bp, 24 predicted proteins | sample 1596251 | NCBI WGS metagenome assembly OJJH01 (sample SAMEA4350153, study PRJEB24818) | metagenome | biome: human; feature: gut; material: faeces | place: Denmark | collected 2013-09
GGTGATTATAGTAAGATGTTTATCTTCATCGCCGACTCACAGGCGTTGACCGACAATATAGACAATCCTGAAAAGGTACGTCAGAATGTAATCGAGGTTGCCCTTGATTATTTGGCTTGCGGCATCGACCCGTCCAAAGCTACCATCTTCATCCAGTCGCAAATCCCGGAACTGTGCGAACTCAGTTTCTACTTTATGGACCTTGTCAGCGTGTCACGCCTGCAACGTAACCCGACTGTGAAAGCGGAAATCCAAATGCGTAACTTTGAAGCGAGTATCCCCGTAGGTTTTTTCACTTATCCTATCAGCCAGGCTGCGGATATCACGGCTTTCCGTGCAACGACTGTCCCCGTAGGTGTAGACCAGGAGCCGATGCTCGAACAGGCACGCGAAATCGTCCGCCGATTCAACTATATATATGGTGAAACTTTGGTAGAGCCGGAAATCCTGTTGCCGGACAATGCGGCTTGCCTGCGTCTGCCGGGAACTGACGGTAAGGCGAAGATGAGCAAATCACTCGGCAACTGTATCTATCTATCGGAAGAACCGGAAGAGATTCAGAAGAAAATCATGAGTATGTACACCGACCCGGGACATCTCCGCGTGCAGGACCCGGGAAAAATTGAAGGTAATACGGTATTTACTTATCTCGACGCTTTCTGCCGTCCCGAACATTTCGAACGCTTCTTGCCGGACTACCCGAATCTGGAAGAGTTGAAAGCTCATTACCAACGCGGCGGACTAGGTGACGTAAAAGTAAAACGTTTCCTGAATTCTATCATGCAGGAGACTTTGGAACCGATTCGCAATCGTCGCAAAGAGTTCAGCAAGGATATTCCCGCTATCTACGAGATGCTTCAGCAAGGCTGCGAAGTGGCAAGAGCTGCGGCTGCCGAGACTTTGGCTGATGTGAAGAAGGCGATGAAGATTAATTATTTCGATGATAAGGAATTAATCGAAGAGCAGGTGAAACGTTTCTCGCAAGAGTAAAACATTTCGTCTGGAAATAAACATAATTATAAGGTAAAGGCTGCCCTTCTTTTGTAGAACAGGCAGTCTTTCTTATCGGATATTTTTCAAAGATTTAGTTTATTTCTTCCTCGTCATTCTTGAACAACACATCCTTTAGTTTCTGATAAAGGAATGAAAGGAACAGCAATATCAGTCCTAAAATGATGAATACGATAATCTTGCCGATGGTTGGCATAGCCCATAAATCGTCAAAGACGAGTTTGAGTAGAACTATTCCGAAAGTCGCAAGGCTCACCATGCGGAGTACTTTTTGATGCAGACGCATTCCTAATCCCATTTGGACGAAACCGGTGATGCTTAATGAAAGCGATAGTCCGGCACTAAATTCGTCTACTCCCACTTGCCAAAGGAAAGAACGTACCATTGTCACCCAAATGAGTGTGGCAAGGATATTGATATATATGGTAAATCGGGGCTTTATGCCGATGGTTGTATAGTACAAGCGTGCTACATAATACAAATTCGCTATTACGAACGCAGCTGTCAGCCATGGTAGTACAACAGGAGGAGAAGTCCATATTCTCTGGTCGCCCCATATATTTATGATATATACAAGTACGTTTGCCCCGATAGCCAAGATATAAGAAGTGAGATGTTTCGTTATCGGAAATCGTTTTCTGAAAGTATAACAAACACTCGAAATGGAAACGGCAGTAAACAAGAACATTGCTCCGCTTCGCGTCGCTCCTTCAAAATACAAACTGAATTCCATCATAAATGTATAATACAGGATGGCTACGGAAATGATAAGCATTAAGGGATTCCAAAAACTGTATTTCAACCGGCGGGCTGTGGAGAAGAACTGATGATAATATTCCATCAATAGGGCAAATGCTCCCGTTGCCAAGCCTACGAACAAGGAAGTCGCAAATGAACTGTTCAAGAAGATAGTACTCAAAGAATGATGTTCAAACATCACACTATATACATCCATTAAGTAAGAAACGAAGGTAAGTCCTACCAGCATTTTAGCCGCATATTCATAGACTCTAATCTTTGATTGAACATAAAGCCATAGCAGTAATACCATTTCCGATGCCCAAAGTAATGTGATATAGTTTCCATCCAGTTGAATCGGAATGGTGATGGAGACAAAGGTCAATACAAGTCCCAGGGTAGTATGCACCAGGAATTTATAATCTTTCCTGCTTTTCCACAGCCAAAGAACCAATCCCAAATTAACAAGAGCGATAAACAGGCTTAACAACCCGCTTGCTTTGAAAGACAGCCCCATGTTTCGCAGGAACAGTATTCCCGAAAGTAAATAGACAAAATTATTAGTGATGATGACAAATACCAGTCCACGGCTCATTGCCTGTATCTTCTCTCCACGAAGGATGGAGAATACCGGAAGCAAAAAGATAAAATAGAACAAGGTGGCAAACATCAACAAATGTCCCGATATGATTGTAGAACGGGAAGAATAGTTCAACAATAAGAAACTAGCCATGATAAGGCAAGTAAAGACAAAGGAGATAATCGGAAGTTCGCTCCACTTTTTATAGATAGAAAGTCCGAACATTCCCAAATTCAAAATGCTCACATAAGTAAACAGAACTTGATAACTACCTTCTCCGCTACTCACAATGAAAGGTGCTAAAAATCCGCCTACAAGTGCAATAATAGCCAACTCACGCCTGTCATATATCACAGAGAGAACAGACATAAATACAGTAATAGCTATCAGAATGATAAACGCCACAGTCTGCGAGAAGATATGATAATAATGGAACGCAATAGCAACTGTAAGATAGAACACGGCAAAAGCACCACCAGCAAGCAGCGAACTGAATGTACGATATTTCTTCTGTAAACGTTCGGCAACAAACAGTAGTGCTGCCCCCGTCAGGAAACCAAGTACGGTACGGAAAGTCTCATTAATCCAGTTCTTATCAATGGCGTACTTCACAAAGAAGCCCACCCCTATCACAAATATAAGAATACCAATCTTTCCGAAAAGGTTTTCGCCGATAAACTTCTCGTAATTTACTTGTTTCTTCGGCTTCGGAACAACTGGTGCCACAGTAACCGGAGACATAAGAGATTCTTTTTGAGCAGTATCCTCAACTGGAATATTTTCAATAATTTCTTCTTGAATATCCCCTTGAATATCTTTTGAAGCATCTTTCAAATTATCAGTAACCACAGCCTCAACTACTATACCTGGTTCTTGAACAAGCAACTCTTCTTCAACTGTTTTTTCTTTTGGCAAGACTTCTGCCACAACTTTCTCAGACGTCTCTTCACTTGATTTTATATCACCAGCAGCCATTTCCGCCTGTCCTTTCAAAAGAGCATCCATCTGTTTTTTTATTGTATCAAGCTCTTTCTCTACTTTCGTAAACCGACCATCAAACCGACATAGCAAAACAATAAGTATCACTATACCAAGCAGAGGATATACACTATTCAAATCGCCCATAGTATTTTGTATTTGATTCAGTATCACAAATATAAAACATATAATAACACCATGGAGCAATTCCTGCAAAAAGTTTTATTTCTTCTATTTAGTATGATGAGCAAATATAAATCTCAAACAAACTACATTTTTCTAATTTATCCATCAAAAGTGAAAGATAAATGTTACTTTTGTAGTGACAAACCAACAAAAATACATTATGAGCGTAACCAGGATACATATTAATCAAAACATTCTTATTTGGGCTGTTGAACGAATAGGAAAAACAGTTGATGAATATGTAGCTGAGAATCCTACATTTCAGCAATGGTTAGATGGTACAAAATTACCGACTTTCAAGAATATAGAACAGTTTGCTCGAAAATTCTATGTTCCTTTGGGATATATGTTCCTCAATGAGCCTCCCCAAGAAGTCTGTCCAATCCCATTTTTCCGTAATATAGATGATCGTTCTCACGATATAAACGTCTATGATACGATAATAGAAATGCAGGAACGGCAAGACTGGCTTTCCAATTACCTACGCAAGCAGGATTTTGACAAGGCAAATTACGTAGGCATTTTTACTTCGGAAAATAGTATTCAGGAAGTCTGCGACAAGATAAGGGACATATTACAGCTTCCTCATAATTGGGCTTTTGAATATAAGAATATTGATGATGCCTTAAAATATATCACCAAAAGGATGGAAGACAAAGGCGTTATCATTAGTTACAACAGTGTCGTTGGATTTAATAATTCTCGTCCCATTCCGGTAAAAGTTTGTCGTGGCTTCACGCTAATAGATGATTATGCCCCATTCATCTTCGTGAATAGCAAGGATGCTAAAGGAGCCCAAATGTTTACGTTGATACATGAGTTTACTCATATCCTAACGGGATATAGCGCCGGAGTTGGTGAAATTGACATAGAACATTCTTCTGATACAGAGAAGTTCTGTGATAAAGTTGCCGCCAATTTCTTAGTACCGGAATTATTATTCAAAGAAGTCTGGACTAATCTTGGAGAAGATTATGCAACTTTATCAAAACGTTTCAAAGTCAGTCGCTTTGTTATAGCGAGGAGAGCTATGGAATTAGGATTGATTAGTAGTTCCAGATTTTTTCAGTTATACAATTCCTGGGTAAAAGAACCGATAGCACACATAGAGAACAATAAAGGTGGCAATTTCTACCCATCCGCAATAAAAAAGAATAGCCGTACATTTCTTATTCATGTCAATAACGCACTGAATAGAAATATGCTATTACACATGGATGCTTATCGGCTTACCGGATTAAAAGGCGACACATTTCACAAAATTATAAAATCTCCTTTTTTTATTTGACGATGAAATATATAATAGATTCCAACTGCTTCGTAACTCCTCATCGCTCGTTCTGTCCAACAGATGTAGGAGTGAGCTTTTGGAGTAAACTCAGAACCTTAGCTGAAAATGGTAAAATATGCAGCATTGATAAAGTACAAGATGAACTTTATAACAATAGTGATGAACTGAAAAACTGGATGGAGACAAGTCTCAGTGACTCATTCTTTGTAAAATTCGACAATGCCATGTCAGTTCAAAAACTGACGGCAATAGTCCAGTGGGCTACTACAAATACGTTTTATATTCCCAAAGCTAAAACAAAGTTCCTCCGCATGGATAAAGCTGATATTTATTTGGCTTCTTTCGCTTCTGTCAATCCGGCAGAATGGACAATTGTTTCTATGGAGAGGTCAGCTCCCAACAGTCCGGGAGAAATCAAGCTTCCAGATGTATGTATGCAATATAACGTGAAATGTATTCAACTGGAAGAGATGTTTAGGGAGTTGGGAGAGACATATTAGAATGATTTTCCTCGGTTCACTCTAAACAGAACCATCATTCATTTGCCAGCAGCAAACGAAATCGTTTGCTGGAGTTCGTCCCCATATTCAGCTACTCGCTGAAAGTGCAGTCACGAAACCCCAAGAAAGTGTATGCCATGGACTTAGGATTAGTAAACGAAGCCTCCGCCAATTTTTCAGATGCAACCGGACAGAAACTGGAGAATCTTATTTTCCTGCACCTGCGCAGAACATCAAAAAATATTTGCTACTATAAAGACAAAGGCGAATGTGATTTTGTCATTATCGAAAAAGGTAAAGTAATCCGCGCCATCCAAGTCTGCCATCAAATAAACCGTTCAAAACTTCAAGCGTGAATATAACGGATTACTGGAAGCCATGAAAGCATTTAACCTATCAGAAGGCATTATCGTCACCACTAGCCAAGCTGACAGTTTCGAAGAAGATGGAAAAATAATCCGGATGATACCTGCCAGCCAATACATCTGCTCTCCTTAAATCATCGATAAGATGAGAGCGTAAAAGAAACATATTCGGCAGCTTGCGATACCGTACTTTCGGCTTTCGCTTCCAGTCGTTTCAGCCACTCCGAAACGGCTTATCCATCAGCATTACGGCTGAAAGCGAGAACCATCCATTTAGGGTTCGCTTTCAGCCGCTTTTCCTTTACAACAAGCGATTATAGAGAATCGCTGAATGCTGAAATCACTTTATTATTTTGCTGTTTCTACCAGTACAACACGGTTCAGAATCGGTTGACCGAACTTATCGACGCCACCACCGGCAGCTACTTTCAAGTTATCGGCAGGAATTCCATACTTCTTTACCAGCAGGTCTTTAACAACCTGTGCACGTTCCAAGCTCAACTTCTGGTTGAAAGCCGGAGTACCTGTTGCAGAGTCTGCATATCCGTTGATGGTATAGGTAGTGCCGGGGAATTCTTTAATGCGGCTGGCAAGATAAGACAAGTTCATCTCTTCCTGCGGAGACAGTTTGTCAGAACCAATCTTGAAGAATACGGTACGCGGAGCGATATTAGGATCTGTGATAACTACTGTTTCTTCTTCTACTTCAACCGGCTGTTTTGCATCAGCCAACTGCTGTTGCAACTGCATATTGGCGGCTGCCATTGCATTCATCTGGTTACGCATCTGGTTCAGTTCGAGTTCAGAGATAATCTGCGGTACAGGACGTTGGAATCCGCGGGTCGGGAAATAATAAGTTACACCGACAGTTGCACCGAGGATACCGTCATAATCACGTTTGCCACCATGTTCGCCGTCAAACTTACCTTCCAGACCTGTTGCGCTCAATTCAAGGTTCAAGTCAACAGCGTTCGACAAGCGGAAACGGTTGATGATACCTGCATTGAAAGTAGCGGCATCAGTGTGAGGACGAGAGTAAGAATGAGCCCAACCGGCACCGATATAAGGAATGATTTCATATACACGGTTCGGATTGTATCCACCGAAAAGCGCGTTCAGGTTAATCATCAAATCACCATGAAGATTCATGTAATCCCATCTCTGTTTGTAAGAACCGTCTTCTCTCGGACCACCGACTACATAGTCAGCAGTTTCATTCATCGTGAATCCTTTAGCTTGCAGACCACTGTACTGCATACGCAGTCCGAAGCCCGGAGTTAGCCATTTGCCGACAGACACGTTGAATGTAGGAGCAACACGGTCTCTGAATTTGCCGATATGGTCATTATTGCCATACAGCACCTGAGCACCGCCCCCTACAGAGAAGAACCAGTTGCTCCAGAACGGGTTGGTTATTACTTGATATTTATCTTGTACCTGAATCACTTCGTATTCAGTTACCGTCATAGTCTGCTGCGCAGAAGCGACAGACGCAACGCCGGCAAAAGCCAGCAACATCAGAATCTTTTTCATATACCTAATAGTTAAGTGGTTATTTAAATCTTTTTCATTGTTGAACTAATTAAATAACACGAACTGAACTAAAAGGTTTTAGGAAAAGATGAAATTATTTGCTTTATTTGAATAAACGTTCGATATCTTCTTCTTTGATTGTCGTCAATACAACCTTCCCGTCCGGAGTGTAATTCGGTGAGGGACAAGCGAAAAGATTATCAACAAGACTGACCATTTCTTCGTTGCTCAGCACTTGTCCGTAAACGATTGCTGCCGCACGTGCCAATGTCAGTGCCAGTATATTCTGTATTTCTTCCTTGACATCGTTCCCTTTTTCCATTGCCGTATGTAGCATATTACGCACCAGTTCGACCGGATTCAGCCCTTCGATACCGGACGGAATGCCATTGATGGCATAACTTCCGCCGCCCAGATTGCTCAAATCGAAACCTACTGCCGACAAATCATCCATAATACTTTGCAACACGGCAGCTTCCGAAGCGGGCAATTGCAATATTTCGGGGAAAAGAACACCTTGCGACACACCTTGCTTCTGCTGAATCTGAACCATATACCGGTCGAAAAGCACCCGTATATGTGCCCGGTGCTGGTCGATAAGCATCAACCCGGATTTTACGGAAGTCAGAATAAACCGTCCCTTGAACTGCAAATGCTGGTTTCCTTTTTCTATCACAGGTTCGCTGGCATATAAAGTAGAAGAAGCCATAGAAGGCATTGTCTCCATTTTTTCTTCTATAACGGACGTTTCTTCGCTGACAACAGAGTCTTCCCATTCCATTTCAGGCTCCGGCATCGGATTATTCATCTTGCTGGCTTTCGTCAGACCGCCATACAAATCCTCCCATTCCACCTTTGAACGGCTATACGAACCGCCGCTACCGCCTGTCGGAACTTTGAACGGATTATAATCCGAGTTATAATGCACTCTAGGAGGCTCGGAAGTTGTCTTCTGTTCAAATGCCGGAATATCGGGCATATCTTCCGTATCAAAATCAATGGAAGGGATAGCACTGAACTTACCCAACGACTCTTTCACCGATGCCGAAAGTATCTGCCAGATGGCCTGTTCATTCTCAAACTTGATTTCGGTCTTGGTCGGGTGAATATTCACATCGATATTGGCCGGATCTACTTCAAAATAGATAAAGTAGGAAATCTGCTCGCCGGCGGGAATCAACTGTTCATAGGCCTCCATCACTGCCTTATGGAAGTAAGGATGGCGCATATAACGCCCGTTGACGAAGAAATACTGGTGAGCGCCTTTCTTACGGGCTGTTTCCGGTTTGGCTACGTATCCGGAGATTTTCACCATGGTAGTGTTCACTTCTATATTAAGCAACTGCTGATTGAGCTTTTTACCGAAAATAGCCATAATGCGCTGACGCAATGGAGATACCGGAAGATTGAAAAGCTCCGAATCATTGCTATAAAGTGAAAAGGCGACTTCCGGATGAACAAGAGCGATACGTTCAAATTCAGCAAGGATATTACTCAGTTCGGTTGAGTTCGCTTTCAGGAATTTACGACGGGCGGGCACATTAAAGAACAGGTTCTTTACGGAGAAGTTGCTTCCTTTTGAACAGGAAACAGCTTCCTGGCTCTCTACCGTAGAGCCTGCTATCACCAGCTTCGTTCCCAATTCCTCCGATTCCGGGCGTGTCTTCAGTTCTACCTGAGCCACTGCGGCAATGGAAGCCAAGGCTTCTCCACGAAATCCCATCGTGCGCAGAGCAAACAAATCGGCAGCTTCACGTATCTTGGAAGTAGCATGACGCTCGAAGGAAAGACGGGCGTCCGTTTCGGACATTCCCTTTCCATCATCGATAACCTGAATGCTGGTCTTCCCCGCATCAGTCACCAATACATGTATATTTTGCGCATCTGCATCAATCGCATTCTCCACTAGCTCCTTGATAACAGATGCCGGACGTTGTATCACTTCGCCGGCAGCAATCTGGTTAGCTACCGAATCAGGTAACAAATGAATAATATCGCTCATAATTCAGTTAAAATTAAAAGTTCCAGCTTCCCGTTGCCAAATAATGCCACAAATACAAAAGGAAAGCAATGATAACCAATATGATTCCGAAAGAGACCGGTTTGCGGCCACTTGCTTTTCTTCTTTTCAGGTGAGTAGTTCCTTCGATAAACTTACCACGAATATCCTCCGGATTAAATTCTTTCTCCGGCAGCATGCCCAAGTCGCGTTTTGCGTTCTCTTCCATCTTGGCGAGCTTTTCCTTGCGCTCGTCCACGTAAATGTATTGATGATTAAAGCCACGAGGTTTCCTCATCGAATTAAACATTCCCATACTACTTCATATTAATTAAGTTTCGCTTTTCTGTTTTCGGTCGCCGGTCGGTAGTCGGTTTCAGAGTTTCCCCTTCCCGCTTGCTCCGCCAGTTGAATATATCATCCTTATTCAGCGGACGGACATAGTCGAACCAGGCAAAAGTAGGCAGACGCAGTTTGTCGGGCGGTATTTGATCCATCGGATACATCGTTCCGTTGGACTTGCCGATAAACAGTCCCTTCTCCATCTTCTTGTCTTTCATGTAAAGATGAAGCACACTGCCTTCCAGACAATTGAATCCGGTCATCGTGCTGTCCTTCTCTTCGGGATAAAAAGCAGTCTGTACATTACCAACCACCTCGATATGCCGCATATCGCCATCTATGAAATAGGCTTTCATCTCCTTGCCGGACACTTGGTTATAATGGATGGAGTCTTTCATTTCCACCGTCAAAGCCTGGTTGATGATATGCGCCCAGTCAATGGTACTGTCATTCATATAAATCTTAATCTGCTCGCCCAGTAGCTGCTGGCCGTCATTCCAAAGAATCGGGTCGGTATACATGGTCATGCAGGAGTCCTTCGAGTTATACACCAGCGAGTCGCATACTCCCTGCACATCGGTACGGTACATACGCACTTTATGATATGCCTTCATCAAACGGAACAAAGAGTCGGTATTCAGATTGTAAGATACCACCTGCAAGGTATCCCCATGCATAAAGAGACTATCCCCCTGCGAATAATCAATGGCAACCGCCCGCTTGGTGGCAAAGGCAGAATCCGTCAATTCATTATAGAAGCAGTAATCGCCCGTCAGCATATTCTTATTGATAGTATCCGTCATCTTCACATTATCGAACGCCTCACCATAACCGACGACACGGTCGTAGAACAGACTGTCGCCCACCAGTTTCTTTCCCTGGTTGGTCAGAATGGAACGGTCGAGCAGTTCGGCTTGCTCGGTCAACGTGTTATAGAATCCACGTTCGGAGTAGATGTGGTTATTATCACTCACAATGTTCGAAGGACCAAGGATAACGGCTATTTTGTTCTCCGTATTATACCTTAATGTATCGGAAGTCAGCACAAACTTGGGATTCACGAGTTTCACATCGTGGTTGAACACTGACTGTTTCGTGGCAGGGCTGTATTCGCCCCAGTCGGAAGTCAGCACGTTCTCTTCATCCATCAAGGTTCCCCCTTCAAAGTAATATCCGAGGTCATAGAGACGGTCGTAGTTCAAGCTGTCTGTCAGCAGGGTCGTATTGCGGTTAATCATCTTCACGTTTTCACGGAGCTGCGCAATCTGCGTCATTCCGTCATAGTAAAGGTAATCACCATATATAAATAAGGTGTCTCCCTGCTCCATACGTACATTACTGAAAGCCTCCACCGAGTTGGTTTTCTCGAAAATCAAGGCACTGTCACAGTACATATACATACTGTCGTGGCGCATCTTCACGTTACCAATCAGCACTTGCACATCAGGGCGGGCCAGCTTGTCCGCCTGACCTTCGTCGGCATGGAGCAAATAAACCTTCGTCTTTTTATTCTCCGGCTGCTTCTGTGGCGGCCGAGCCGTTTTAGACGTATCCGCAGCCGGCTTCGTTGAAGTCCCCTTATTAGTTGCAGGTTTCTGTCCCGTAGGCCTTACTTGCGCTACAAGACATACACCAAACAGGCATAGAAAGCCTATAAGGAGCCATCTATGCCTGTCTTGTTGTTTATCTTTCTTATTTTGTTTCAGCATATAAAGTCAAGCTGTTAAACATCAATCCTTCTTCACCCAACCCGGGTACTTGAAGTCACACTTCTGCCAGTTTTCGTTGATGCGTACATATGTGTTTTTCTGTTTGTTCAGAATCCACTTCTGCAACATCTCTTCACGGCGTTTATCCATCACGATCTCTTTCAAGTCCTGATAGTCTTCTGCGATGGTAGCTTTATGACCGTTGATTTTCGCTTTCAACTTTACGATAGCACATACTTCTTTTCCGTCCTTCTCGTTTATCATTGTAAAGGCTTTTGAAATTTCGCCTACGTTCATCTTGTCTACCACCTTAGCTACATCCTGCGGAAGATCCTGCATCTGGAACTTAGAAGTCGTGACACCGGAGTTCTCGTTGATGTTCACCATGATACCGTGATTGTTGCGGGTATCCTTATCTTGTGAGATAACGGCAGCCGCTTCGTCGAACGTGAATTTATTAGCGCGGATATCATCTGCAATAGAGTCCAGACGTGCACAAGCCTCGGTCAGTTCTTTTTCCGACACTTTCGGACGCAACAGGATATGACGTGTATTGACGCGGTCGCCACGCTTTTCAATCAACTGGATAATGTGATAACCGAATTCCGACTCTACAATCTTGGATACTTTCTTCGGATCCTGCAAGCTGAATGCCACATTCGCATAAGAAGGGTCCATCATACCACGTCCCATGAATCCGCATTCGCCACCTTTGATGGCAGATGCTTTGTCTTCGGAATACAGACGAGCCAACGTAGAGAAGTCGATTTCCCCTTTCGTCACACGGTCGGTATAGTCACGCAACCTTTTCTTCACATCTTCAATTTCCGCAATAGGAATTTTAGGTTGCAGAGTGATAATCTGCACCTCCACCTGTGTCGGGATGTACGGGATACTGTCTTGCGGAAGGTCTTTGAAGTAACGGCGTACTTCTGCCGGAGTCACCTTGATTTCCCCAACCAGTTTCTGCTGCATCTTCTGCACCGTCAGTCCGTCACGTGCATTGTCGCGCAATGTCTCACGAATCTGTGTCGCGGTTTTATTGAAGTATTCTTCCATCTTTTCTTTAGAACCAATCTGCTGGATATACATATTGGTCATCATATCTACACGCTGTATGATTTCCGCTTCGGAAACTTCGATACTATCCAGCTTTGCCTGGTGCAAGAACAGCTTCTGCACGGCAATTTCTTCAGGAATCACGCAATAAGGGTCGCCGTCGAATCTGCGTCCGTTATACAAGGCATCCATACGTGCCTCTTCTACATCTGATTTTAAAATAGCTTCGTCACCTACTACCCAAACTACTTCATCAACCACATTGTCCTGTGCATAAGTTGCCACATTAGCAAATACTGCCAGGATAAGGGTAACAACAAATCTAAAGTTCACAAACTTCTTCATTCTTTGTATTTAATAATTATATATAATCTTCTTTTTGCTTGCCGCCTGCTGATACAGATCACTCTTTACTTGTTCCATAAAACTCACCCGTTTCTGATTGACCAGCAAGTCCTTCACTTCCGCCCGGGCAAACTCATACGGTTTTTCCTCCCCTGCTCCACGATAATCGCTCACATTCAAGAAATAATGAAATGCCGTATCTTTCAGTTCCACCTGACGGTGTTTGTTCACATATTCTTCCGGCGCTTCTACTTTCAACGGAATCAAGTCCAGCACATCTGTCACCGGCACCCATTTGTCATAGAAGTATTCATATTTCACCGCATTCTGCAAACTATATTTCTCAAGACTTTCCACAGCATCCTGTTTATCCGACTTATACCATCTGCGGACATTATTCAACTGGGGAGCCGTCAGCGGCACTTTAATAAACAATCCTTTTATCAACGGGCTTTCCAGCTTAAACAATTCCTTGTTTTTCTCGTAATACTCCGCAATCTCCTGTTCGGGAATGTCTTTCGCCAATTTCTGGTTAATCAACTCCTGCTGATAAGTATGCATAATCAACGCTTTGCGGTAATTCTCCACCAATTTGTCCACATCCACATTATCGGGAATATTGTTTGCAGCCTTTTCATACAATAAAATCTCTTCAGCCCAGCTACGAATATAATGCTCGGCGAAGAGAATGCTATCGTCTTTTGACAGTCCGACGGGAAGTACGGACATCAAATCTTCTTTATATAAAAAGTTACCGTCCACCTCTACCAAAGGAGTCTTTCCTTTGTGGTCGCGCTGTTCTTTGCACGCCCCACAAGTAAAAAGGATAATCAGTAAGAGGACTAATATTCGCATTGGCAACTGAAATCTACTTATTTAAGGTACGAAGATAGTGAATAATCGGTTACATCAGTTATTATTAACTGTTTTTAAAACCTCTTGGTTTATTTCAACCTTACCGGACTCCTTCAATTCCCGCGTCCAGTACGTGTCGAGATAGGTTCGATAATCCTTCCGCACCTGTTCTATCACTTCCCGATAATCATCCGGTCCCTTCTGTTTCCCACCGGCCACAATGGTAAAAGGATAAGACACAACAGGATCAAATCCACCTTTCTTGAAAACCAGTTTATCTACATATTTATTGTCTCCGACGGCAAAAACTCCCTGCTCAATCTGTATCTTTTCTACCCCCGACACATTAAAAGCTTGCCGAAGTTTATCCACCCATTCATTTTCCGGCAGTTTCTTCAATATTTTTTTCGCCTGCTTGGCGGTCTTTTTGTCGGCACAATGAAGAACGGCTCCTTTATAACGCGGACTATCCCACCGATAATCCGATGAGTGAAACTTAAAATAAGTTGCCAGCCCGGCACGGTCATTCATCGCGGGCAAGTCTACTTTTTGCCGTGTCACCTCTTTTATGAGGTACTCTTCATCGGATTTCTGCAAAGCATAGCGGATTTCAGGATACTTTTTATCCATATTCCTGCTTTCATAATCCAACAATGACTTGGCTATAAATTCATCGAGCTGACGTTTTACAGCCTGCGGATGCGAAGCGGCAAATCGTTTGAACAGACTCCCCGTATAACGTTGCCCGTCAATGGTAAACAAAATCTGTTCTGTTCCGCCTTTCAATAACAGTTCTTCTATACCCGCCTGATTCGGAGCATATTGCCAGTCCTTTTTCAATCGTTCCACTACTTTTCCGATAACTTTATCCGGTATCTCCCTGCGGCGCATACGTTCTGTCAGTCTATCGGCAACTTCTTCATAGGCAGGCATCTCTTTCCGGTCAATCACTTTCAGGATATGGATTCCTGCAGGAGTAAAGAACGGTTGGGATATTTCACCCTTCGACAGAGCGAAAGCCACATTCTCAAATTCGGTAGTTGTCTGCAAACTTTCTATCCAACGGCTTTGCTTATCATCCGAATACTTCTCTACCAGACGGGCGAAATCCAGTCCGGGCTGATTCTGTATCATCCGGTAGATAGAATCCATGCGGGACTTCTGTTCTTCCAAGTGCCGGGAAGTAATCGTTTGCGGCAGATATTTAAAAATCTGCATGACTTGCACTTGTCCGCTACGTGCTTGCAGTCCCATTTTCTGATATCGGGCACGGACACAGCTATCCATCACCGACTTATCTATCAGATAAGCATCCGTCAACTTAGTGCGGGCAGCTTTCTGTTGTTCACGAAAAGCGGAAGTCGTATCGAGCCCGACAGCTTTTGCTGCTTCTACCTTTTGCATGGATTGAGCGAAAAGTGCCGCATACTCCTTTGGAGAAAGATTGGCATCTGCGCCAACCGCATTATGACGATACGAATATTCAAACTCCGAACGGGATATATCTCTCCCGTTGACACGCATCAATACAGGGTCTTCCTGAGCAAAGACCAAGATTGCGAAGAGACAGACACACCCTGACAACAGACTTCTTTTCATCATCTATTCTTATTTTTCCAAACAACAATAACAAGTATCCCAACCAACGAGTAATAAACAACAAACGGTGAACAGCAAACATACGCTGATTGGCACAGCTTGTTCACCGTTCACCGTTAGTTAACAGTTCACCGTTTATATTTGTTATTCCGGACGGCTATAATTAGGCGATTCACTGGTAATCGTCACGTCGTGCGGATGGCTTTCCATCACACCGGCATTGGTAATACGGGTAAACTTCGCGTCATGAAGTTTCTCAATATTAGCAGCGCCACAGTATCCCATACCTGCACGCAGACCGCCTGTCAACTGATAAACCACTTCGAAAAGCGTACCTTTGTAAGGAACACGTGCAGCGATTCCTTCCGGAACGAGCTTCTTCACGTCCGCTGTCCCACTCTGGAAGTAACGGTCTTTCGAGCCGTTCTCCATCGCTTCCAAAGACCCCATACCACGATAGGACTTGAATTTACGGCCATTGAAGATGATAGTATCACCCGGAGACTCTTCAGTTCCCGCAACCAACGATCCGATCATTACGCAATATCCACCGGCAGCCAACGCCTTCACCACGTCGCCCGAATAGCGCAAACCACCATCGGCAATCAAAGGAATGCCTGTACCTTTCAGTGCTTTCGCTACCTCATATACAGCCGACAACTGGGGAACACCTACACCGGCAACTACACGGGTCGTACAGATAGAGCCCGGTCCGATACCGACTTTCACTGCATCCGCACCTGCTTCCGCCAACGCCTTCGCTGCTGCTCCGGTAGCAATATTACCTACTACAATATCAATATTCGGGAAGCGCTTCTTCGCTTCTTTCAGTTTCTCAATAACAAATGCAGAATGTCCGTGAGCCGTATCAATAACGATAGCATCCGCACCTGCATCCACCAAAGCCTGCATACGTTCCAGTGTATCGGCAGTCACACCCACACCGGCAGCTACACGCAGACGTCCTTTGGCATCTTTGCAAGCCATCGGCTTATCTTTTGCTTTTGTAATATCCTTATAAGTAACAAGACCAATCAGCTTTCCGTCCATTCCTACAATCGGAAGTTTCTCAATCTTATGTTTCTGAAGAATCTGTGCAGCAGATTCCAAGTCGGTCGACTGGTTTGTAGTCACCAATCTTTCTTTCGGTGTCATGACCAGGTCGATATGTTTAGTCATATCTCTTTCGAAACGCAAATCTCTGTTAGTTACAATACCTACCAGATAACCTTCATCATCCACTACGGGGATACCTCCGATTTTGTATTCGGCCATAATAGCTAAAGCATCGCTAACAGTAGACCCTCTTTTAATCGTTACAGGGTCATAAATCATACCATTTTCGGCACGCTTCACAATGGCAACCTGTCTCGCCTGTTCTTCAATAGACATATTTTTGTGAATCACACCGATACCGCCTTCACGAGCAATGGCAATAGCCATTTTCGCTTCGGTAACCGTATCCATGGCAGCCGTCACAAAAGGAATTTTTAACTCAATGTTTCTTGAAAACTTTGTCGAGAGGTCGACAGTACGCGGTAAAACTTCAGAATAAGCGGGGATCAACAATACGTCGTCGTAAGTTAACCCATCCATTACAATCTTATCAGCAATAAATGACATAGGGCTATGCGTTTAAAAATTATTGCGTGCAAATATACAGTTTTTATTCAAAATGCGCAAACTGTGCGCCAGAATATTTAATGAGGGGGGGCTAATTAATACTTATCAGAAAGAATTGCCTTAAAAGAACACATTCAAAGAACCGAATTAAAGAACAACTTTAAAGAACAAGATTATGGAAAGGCAGATTTTTATTAATGAGATGCAAGCTCGTTTCAATTTAAGAAAACCACGTAGCGAGAAGCCAACCAATCTCTATTTAGTATGCAGAATAAACAACAAACAAGTTAAACTATCTACAGGGGTAAAGATATATCCAGACCACTGGAATGAAAAAAGACAAGAAGCATATATCAGCGTACGCCTATCAGAGTTAGATAATATAAATAACACTATAGTGAACAAGAAAATCACAAAACTAAAAGAATATTTCATCGAATTTAAGCATTATCTTTGTATGCATCCAGACGAGATTGGAGAAAGTATGAAACTATTAAAACAACACATATATAAAGATAGGATGAAGAAAGAATTACAGAAACCCGCAACTTTTATAATGAAACAAATTATAGAAGCAAAGACTTGTGCAGAAAGCAGTAAGAAACAATATCGTTCTAACATAGACAAATTCGAGCGTTTTCTCAAAGAGAATGAAATCCCCAATACATGGGAGAGCATGAATTTAGATACTATCAATCATTACCAAAAGCAAATCATAAAAGAAAATCCATTGCATCCTCATAACACTTTGCGTAACATAATTAAAGGAACTATATTTAATTTACTAGGGATAGCAGATAAAAGACTGGATATTCCTTTCAAATGGTCTGACAGCAATTTAAACAGTTTTGAGTTCGTGAAAGATAAATCCAACAAAGAATTAGCAGATAACAAAAAAGTTTCATTAACAGAAGAGCAACTGAATAAATTCTACAAGCATATCATCACAGGAACAGAAAGACAAATAAAGAAATACACAGAAATCAGAGATTTATTCATACTACAATGTTTAGTTGGGCAACGAATTGGAGATATGCAAAAATTCTTTAATGGAGATAATGAAATGGACGAAGAAGCAGGAACCATCTCTATTATACAACAAAAGACAAAAGCCAGAGCTATAATTCCACTATTGCCACTAGCCAAAGAAATTATATCTAAATATGAGAATAAAGAATTATTATATTATAAAGAAAGAAAGTCCATTGTCAATGAAGCCTTAAAAGAAGTAGCAGAACAAGCAGGATTAGACGAGCCTATCACTTATGAAGAAAACGGGATTAAACAAACCCAACCTCTTTATAAATTACTGCATACACATACAGCAAGGCATACTTTTATCACAATATTGTGTAGAAAAGGCATCCCCAAGGAAACTGTTATTATAGCGACAGGACATGAAGATACAAAAATGATAGACAAAGTTTATTCTCATTTAAACAGTAAAGATAAAGCAAAGAAAGTCTCTAATGCTTTCAAAAGTTTAAATAATGGCATTTTTAATATGGGCGAAGTGGAAACATATTCTCCTAATGAAGTAAAGCCTACGAACGATGCAACTAATAATATCACCTTCGATACTCTATTGGACACTCAATTTTTTGCATCTAAAATCAATAAGGCTGTTGAACTACAATCACAGGTAGGTCACTTAAAGGATGGGAAACTGTGTAGCTATGACAATGAAATCACGTCCCTTATAAGCGAGATAGAAAAATTCTCCCAATCTTCCACTCCTGATTCTGATGTGGCAAAACAATATGTGAAACAGTTATCTGTCTGGAAGCAATCAGACTTACATGACAGTTTTAGAGAAATGATTATCAAGTGCGTTAAGATTGGTATCAGTAAGGATGCAATTATGCAGTTTATCAATAAGGCTTTGGAAATAGGCTTGTTGGATAATGAAAGATTCACCAATATAAAAGAAATCACTACAGCCTTATTGGATAAAAGGAATCAGGGCTGACAAGTTTTCGAGGAAATCAAGGTTTCTGGTAAACCTGAACACCATATTCTCCCCGAACAGTTACGACTATGGGGAGAATTTTTGCTTTATCGCATCCTCTACTCGAATATTCCACAATTTCGACTTGTTGTTTGGTGATGCGGTCGGGACTTTATACCTTTGCAATGTGATTGAAAGTCAGAAATGACCGAGTTTCTCATCACCCAGATTCACCACTACAAACCTAAATCTACTTCAAATGAAAGAACTGACCTACGCAGACATTCGTAAAATGGCACTGGAGCATGGCATCAAGGACACAAGGCTTCACATTGGGCTTTGGGCTACTGACCGATACATCAAAAAGCGCAAAATGGTTCATGGCAAGACCTACACAATCTATCTGCCGCATCACAAACCAGAACAGGAATGATTTTTTAGTTCCAACCCTGCCACCAAGCTAGCAGAAAAGGGCATATCTTCACTTCATAAAGCTCTCAACACAAAGTTTTAAGAAAGTTTACGAAGCGTTTTGGCACCTCACCGAAGTGCAGTATCTTTGCACTACCAACATGAGATAAGGGTGGTATCACTGAAACTACTGAATTACCCACTTGAAACATATCTGAAAACCACTATTTGAATTTACGCCACTCACCGCACACAGATTCATTCTTTATATATTTAAACTTATGAATTTATGGCAATGAATGTACAATTTGTTAGTTCAAGCTACTTCCTAAGAAACATTCCAGTAGCAATTTTAAACAAGAGAGAGATTATCAAACTCAAAATGCAGCGGTACAAGGACGTAAAGGTTTACCTCTACAGTTTTATACTACCAGACTACATGACAGATGAATATGTATCAGAGCAACTGGACGCACTTGCATCGCACTTGCTGTTCCCGCATCTCATACTATCCATCGCCAATACGACAATCTACAACCCAAGACTTGTCGCCAATAACGTGAATGGCATAGTGCATATCGTTTTATGCTTTGAGCATGATTGAATCAACAATTTTATGAATTTCCAATTATGAACAACAAACAAGAATTTAGCTTTGAAGAACTACGCAGCCTTGCATTGGCTCACCAAGTAAAGGACAGCAAAACAGTGATTGGAATATGGGCTAAGCTCAATGGATATTCCAAGAAACGCAAGCAAAGAGATAACAAGGTTTACACCGTTTACATCAAGATGAGCAATAATAAATCTAACACGAATAATAACTATGAAAACGTATAGACTCCCCCAATTAATTGGACACATTGATGTTAAACGTTTTAATAAATCAATGGCTAAATTTAACGAGAATATAAATAAATTAAACGACTTTGTTAGTATGTTTCCCAAGTTGGGGATTCCAGTAACAACAGAAATGCTTCAAGAACTGTGTGATGATTATGAAGCCATGTGTGACAAATATTTCGGTATCATATCAGAAAGAATTTTGAATGAGCTTTCTGCACAACCAGATGGTTTGGATATTGAGAATTACGAGAAAGAGATTAATCAATTAAAAACGGATTTTAATAATAAGATAAGATGGTGGATGGAAGATAGACGTTTCAGAGAGTTCATTGATGTAGGATTAGAAAATAAGACATTTCACATATCAGATAATAAAATCTATGAAAGCTTTGGAGCATTTTACTTCTATGTCATGGAAAGTGCACATTATGTAGAATGTGGAAGTGAATCATTCATTTTAAACGAGTTACAATGCATTTGTGATAATATGAACAAACTAAGGGAGTATAATATCACTCTAGAATTGCTGCCAAAGTTGATAAAAGATAGTCCCAATGAAGGATACGTAGTTGACTCTAAAGCTTTTAATGAATGTAGTGATAAGGTGTTTTATGAGAGATGATAATAGAATGTATAAGGGAGGACTGTGCAAAACGGTTCTCCCTTTTCGTGTTCATACATATCAGACTGGCATATATCCCCAAATGGATATGTAGCCAAATCCAATTATCTACTGCCATGTAAGCCTGTAATGGGAATCAAAAACTTATTGGCATTTGAAGCGGTAATATTCCAACGTTCAAATAGGGGGTATGGCTCATTTCTGCCATTTACCAATACAGATACAAATCAAGTCATGGATTTACCTGTTCTACTCCAACTCTCCCTGATATACATTCACTCCAACGCTGTCATCTCCTAAATCAATGAATGTGCCAGTCAGACACTAAATTTACAGACATAATGATACGCTTATGGCATAATTCTTATGGACGAGTTTTTCTTCAAATCGTCCCTATATAGGAAGAAAAAAATAACCCTACTTAAACTTAATCTAAAGTCAGATATTTTAAATACACAGATTGCAATTTTATAAATCAAAGTTAATCTAAACACAATGAAACAAGAAATCATTAATGGTGGCAATGCCAGATATTTGGGCGAATTAGAAAGATTTAAAGACGGTATTCCTTTTGGAATCGTGAACAAGACAAAGACAGATGTAGGCGGCACTTATGTGGCTGCAAATTGCAGTAGCAACTATATTATCGTATGTCCGTTCAAGGACTTGGTGGATAGCATAGCGGCAGATAAGAATAACAGGTATGAGGTATTCAAATGTTATGGTGGTGTAAGAGAATACCAGTTCAGGAAATATATCAAAAACAATACCACATATAAGATAGCCGTGACCTATGACAGTCTGCCCAAATTAATTGGATGGTTGAGCGGTACAGAAGGGTGGAAAGTCTTGGTAGATGAATACCATTTAATTTTGGAAGACATGGATTTCAGATATGATGCAATTAATGGCTTGATGGAAGAAATACAGAAGTTCAGGCATTATTCTTTTTTGTCTGCCACTCCAATTGACCTTGACTTTGAGATAGATTTCCTGAAACAGCTTCCACATTACAAAGTCCAATGGAATGGAGTGACGAAAATAACTCCTATCAGATACAAGGTCACGCAATTAACCAAAGGACTGGCTAGATTCATACAGATATTTTTGGATGAAGGCATATCACTCCCAGACATAAACGGCAATGTCAGTAAAGTGGAAGAACTATATATTTTCATCAATTCTGTAACCAGTATCAAGCAGATAGCAGACACATTGAAACTGAATCCAGATGATGTGAAGATATGCTGTGCTGACAGGATTAGAAATAACAAACTGTTGGGCGAATATCAGATTGAATCAGTCAGTAGTCCCAATAAGAAGATTAATTTCTTTACAAAGAAATGCTTTCAGGGATGCAACCTTTTTACCAATAACGGGCTGATAATAGTAGCCAGTGACGCATACAAAACACAGACTTTGGTGGATATAAGTACTACTATGGAACAGATAGCAGGCAGAATCAGAATCAATGATGAATACCAGAACATCTTTAGGAATGTGATAGTCCACCTGTTTTCCACCAATAAGAATGTTATGAGCGATGAAGAGTTTGAGATGTTGATGCAGGACAAAGAGAAGGAAGCTGACAAGTTGTTAAGCGGATGGAGCAAGCTGGATAAGGAAGAGAGACAGACCTATATTAAGAGGATGAACCTAGACACTGAACTAGTCTCCATCATTAATGGCAAGATGGTGTATAACAATCTGAAAAAGCAATCCTTCATTTATAAGCAGGAACTAAGGAAGATATACAGAGATGGTATCAGTATCAGGGACAGCTTCATGCAATCAGAAAAATTTGAGCTTACCAACCAGAATAAATGGAAAGATTTCAATATAAAACTGGCAAAGGCAATGACTGTCAGTTATGAGCAATTACTAAAAGATTATCTGGATTCTCCTTCTGAATCTTATGAACAGGAATATCCAGAATTTCCACTAATCAAAAGGTATTTGAAGGAATCTGAAATGAATACTCTTAGATGGAACAGGGAGAAGATGCTAAAAGCTGTAGAGGACAAGAAACTGGTTGATAAAGTTTTCTTGGCTATATATCAGCCTGGCTTTATCAGCAATCAGGACTTGAAAGGCAAGTTGAAGGATGAGTTTGGCAGATTGGGAATCAAGTTATCCCCCAAAGCTACCCTGATAGAGAATTGCACTCTTTACAATGTGGAGAAGGCAAGCAGGAAGATAGATGGAAAAACTGTTAGTGGGTATGAACTTGGCAAGATGATATTTACCTTTGAATAAGAATCTACCAATATGACAGAGCAGGACAAGAATAAAGCTCCAGACCATTAATCAGGTTTGGGGCTTTTTATGTATATTCCCCACCCAAGAATATAGGTACTTGAAATTCATACCCCCACCCTTTAGATTTAGGTCGTGTTTCTATTTAGACTTTATACAGCTATCAAGTGAAATTATTAGTCAGACAGTGAGCATGAGGTATATGTTATGCACTCTATAGCGGTGTAACTACTCTACACCCCCATACCAATCATTAGGAAAAATGAAAGGATTGCATGAATTGCTATTCAGCCCACAAACCTTTTGAACTTCTGAAATGTGCGGACTTATCAATGATTTGTATATGTCTACATATAAAGATGCACAAAGGAAAGTGAATGAATAGTACTTCATGTCAAGCCCTCATTTTGTCCTTAAATACACTATTTACTAATCTATTATTATGCGTATGGAGAATTTAAAGATTTTATTGACGTTTGGAATAATCCTAATTGTGCCAGTAGTCTTAATGCCACAGTTCTTTATTGGATTATTAATACTGATTGTGGCTTGGTTAGCTTTCAGACAGAGGAATTTCTAATATTAACTAAATAAATTACAGATTATGGAATCAACATTACAGATTATGCCAGTGCAGAGAACTAGTAGAAACTTTGGTGAATATGCAGAAGAAGCGGTAATAATTGAAGAACCAGTAAAGCCCAAGAAAGTAACCCACTTTATAGAAGCAAATTCTGTAGAGGTCACTTTAGACCATTTAAAGAATGAGAATGTGATACCAGTTTTCAGCAAGGATAATGAACTGACTATTTCGCATCCGCAATTCATTGAAACGGTCTGGGAAGCTGCCAACTCATTCTATAGTGGTGAACAAATCGAGCAGCCAGATATAAGGTGCAGCCATGTGATAAAAGGAAGAAAACCAGAAGCCGTTAACAAGCCAAAGAACCTGTTAACGGAAGCTGACACTACCCAATATTACGAAAGGTGCGCTTTTGCCATAGATATTCCATCTATCTATGAAGATGTATCTGGAAACAGGCTTAATCTTTCTATAGTTGGCGTTCGTGCCTTGAATAGAGAGAATCTAGCAACTAAGAAAAGCCCAGAGTTATTCAGATTGGCAGTTTCATTCAAGAATACCGTATGCTGTAACATGTGCGTTTTCACAGACGGATATAAGGACGACATAAAAGTAATGAGCACAAAGGAACTGTTTAGGGCTACATTGGAACTACTTAATAATTTCAATGCAGCCAAAAACATACATTTGTTGCAAACGCTTGGCGATTCTTACCTGAATGAGCACCAATTTGTGACCTTGCTTGGCAGAATGAGACTTTATCAATGTCTACCACAGGGGTATCAAAAAGCAATTCCACGTATGTTATTTACTGATACACAGGTTAACAATGTGGCTAGGGCTTATATCAATGATGAAAACTTTGGTAGCTTGGGAAATGATTTGTCTATGTGGAAACTTTACAACTTGCTCACAGGTGCAAATAAGAGTAGCTATATAGATTCATTCTTGGATAGAGCCTATAATGCTACAGAACTTGCAACGGGTATATGTTCCGCTTTACATGGTGATGACAAGTATCAATGGTTTCTTAGTTAGTGGTATTTGAGAATACACAGGATTGTCAAATACAGAAAAAGGACATCTATATAATAAAGTATAGGTGTTCTTTCTTTATTCTATCACTTATTAATAATCAAAGATTTATGTTACAAACGTTAGTAGTCGTTACATTTTGGATTATAGTTTTCTTTATTGCGTGTGCAATCTCACCTATTGTATTCTTCTTGATGATTATCTGGACTATATATAAGATTATTACAATGAAGTAGTACATTAAAATACAGAAAAAACAAAGAGCATCCATACAGGTGCTCTTTTTATTTATAAACCTCTTAAATATTTGGAATATGGTAATAGAAGGCAGTCGCGAATACAAGGCAGCGCAAGAACTTGAAAGAGCCTTGAACGATTATAGTTGGAATCCTAAAAAGTTTGCTGAAAGTACAAGGTATTATCACCGTACACTACAGCAGGAATTAATGAAAACCATAGTGGAGATTATTCGCATGGTTGGTAATAAAAACTATGGCACAGACCTTAGAAATCAGGCATCGCACGAACTTTGCAAACGGATAGTTGACAGTGGCGTGTTGGATGAAGCCCACCTACCTTTTATATAGGTTGAATGAAGTAAGGACATTATTTACTTAGTGTCCTTGCTTTATAAAAATGTTCACTTTGATGATTAGTGAATGTTTAGCTAGTAATCAGTAAGTTAGATATTCCAACTCAAAATTAATATTCACTTTTATTAGTTTCACTATAAAACAGAACGTTATGTCACTTAAATATTCAAGTACAACAGCAGATTATTTGCAATGGAGCGAAGCGATGAACTTAATAAGAAAGTTGGCAAGGGATAGTAATTATAAGATGTCACTTCTTATCGCTTTGGGTTGCTTCACAGGTCTAAGAATTTCTGATATTCTTGCTTTGAGGTGGAATCAGATACTAGATGCAGAAGAATTTACAATTATAGAGATTAAAACAGGAAAGCAAAGGACAATTAGGATTAATATGCAGCTACAGCAACATATCAGAGATTGTTATGAGCATATAAATCCAGTTGGCATAAATGCGCCTGTATTGATAAGTCAGAAGGGGACAGTGTACACAGTTCAGAGAATCAATGTCATGCTGAAAGAGATTAAGAAGAAGTACAAGTTACATATAGGCAATTTTTCGTGTCATTCTCTTAGAAAGACCTTTGGCAGACAGGTTTATAATATGAACAGTGATAATTCGGAGCTTGCACTTGTTAAGCTCATGGAGCTATTCAATCATTCCAGTGTATCAATTACTAAGAGATATTTGGGATTGAGGCAAGAGGAATTATTAAATACTTATGATTGTCTTAGTTTTTAACACACTGGTTTAGTTATAATACAAACGCTTTTTGTATATTTGTGCCGTTCCAGTAATGGAATAACATATTTATTTAACGAAAGGCGTTTTGCATTATCCTTGTCTCTGAATTTCGCCAAAATTTTACACTACGAGGATATGCACAACGCCCATACTTGGCTATATACCTGTTATTTAGCAGAATATCATAGTCTAGGTGTGGGCAACTTGTGTGTATTTGTAGTGTGGGTGTTTGGCGATACCTAGAGACAGATATGCTGATAGTTCCCACACTTTTATTGTGTAATATCCTATGAGGAATACTGATTACAATACATATCTTCAAGAAACAAATAGTATTATTCTTTAACGTAGTCAACAAAACTATTAAAATAAGATGTAGTAATTACAGTATATTATATGCTGTTTATCAACTATTTACCAACTATTTTCTATTGGAATGGAATGTATTGCTTAATATTAGCATTAAGATTAATTTAGAATAGAATATTCTGTATAATTTTAATAGTGAATTTTGTTTCTTAAGATTAAAAGAATGATTTTTGTTTTTGTATAATACTTATTATGAAGAAATAAATACTCCCAATAGAGCGTTATATTGAAAAAAAAGCTATTTTTGTAAAGTTTTAGCAGTTTATCTGTTAAAACAGACATAGGAAAGCGTTTTTGCTTTGTCCCGAAACTGAAATTCGCCAAAATTTTAATCAAGAGGACGAAGGCAATATGACGCTCATTCTGTTTTGTATGCATTTCTATGCAGTATTTTACTGCATTAGCATATCAAAATGGCGTGGGGGTATTGTTTCTTCTCGTTCATTCTTGATTAGGCGTTTGGCGATGCCACAGTTTCGATGAACAGGTAAACAAGTCCTACGCCTTTCTTTTTTATTTAGAGCCAAATTAGGGGACTTATAAGCATTACTAAAGTTGTATTATGGGCAATGAATTTACTTCTTTAAGCCAAGAAATCATTCTAAAGTCACTTGATTGGGCATACAGTAAAGCCATCAATGGAGTGCCAGGTCTTGATTCAGCGCAGGACATAGCAAATGACTTTTCTCAAAGAGAGGGAACACTTATAGACAAGGCAAACTCTTTAATCAGATGGCAAAATACTAAAGCTGGTACAAGTGGATTTGTCACAGGATTAGGAGGGCTTTTGACTTTACCTGTAACTCTTCCCGTCAATATCACATCTGTCATGTATGTTCAAATTCGTATGGTTACCGCCATAGCAATTATGGGAGGGTATAATGTGAAAGATGATCGTATAAGAACACTTGTCTATTCATGTATAGCTGCAAATAGTATTGCCGAAGTGGCAAAAGATTTTGGTTTGTCTCTTAGCAATAAGTTGTTGATAAAGGCAATAAAAAAAATACCAACAGAAGTTATAAAAAGAATCAATCAGGCTATAGGTTTTAAATTACTTACAAAGTTTGGTCAAAAAGGAGTCATTAATTTAGGGAAAACAATACCTTTTATTGGTGGTATTATTAACGCTACATTTGATGTTGTAACTACTAATACAATTGGAAATATAGCAAGAGATACATTCATTAAAAT
>OJJH01000193.1_pt1 | contig 26861 bp, 16 predicted proteins | sample 1596251 | NCBI WGS metagenome assembly OJJH01 (sample SAMEA4350153, study PRJEB24818) | metagenome | biome: human; feature: gut; material: faeces | place: Denmark | collected 2013-09
ACGCTCGACAGATTAATCTTTCCTTTGTGTAGCCGGACTAGTTTCCATACGAGCATCAGTCCGATACCGCTGCCGGTCACTTTGGAGTTGACAGTGTTACTGCCACGGAAATGAAGTTTGAACAGCTTGTTTTGTTCGCTGGCCGGGATACCGATGCCTGTATCTCTGACTTCCACGCTCCACGAATCGGTTGTTTCTGAGACGAAAATCTGCACGTTTCCATTTTCCGGCGTATATTTCAATGCGTTTGAAATGATATTCTTGAAGATAGACTCCATCTTCTCCTTGTCAAACCAGACATTCATGTATTTGAAATTGCTTTCATAGGTAAAGTTGATATGTTTGATATTGGCATACTGCTGGAACGCATTGAATATTTCATTCATAAACGTATTGATTTCATGTTCCGAGATATATAGTTCGGAAGAATATACGTCCGCCCGTTCAAAGTTGATAAGATTGGTCGTGAGACGTAGCAGGGCATTCACATTACGTAAAGCCGTATTCATATTCGAAACCCCCTCTTTGCTTAATGCTTCCTTTTCGCGAAGCTCTTCCAAGGGAGCTTTGATGAGTGTCAATGGAGTGCGGATATCATGTGCCGTATTGATGAAGAAGTGTATTTTCTCATCGGAGACTTTACGCTGTTTTCTTAAAATAAAAATACGCAGTAGAATTGCAGCAATGAGGGATAGTATGCCTGCATATAATAGCATTGCCCAGAATGTCAGCCAGAAAGGCTGGGCAATGATAATATCCAGACTTCTCTCTTCGAGTACGATTCGTTTATCTTCATTGGAGATGGTACGTACTTTCAGTGTATATGCGCCCGGCGCAAGATTGGTGTAACGGATTGTATTTTCGCTGCTGGGTTTGCTCCATTCTGTGTAGAATCCTTCCAGCTTCCAGGAATAAAGAATGTTGGAAGGATAATCATAGTTGATGGAAGAAACCTGCAGGGAGAAAATATTCTGATTGTATTCTAATTTCAGAACTTTGGTATCATTGATACTTTCTTTTAACGGAGAATTTTCATCTCCCGGGTAAACAGTCTGATAGAAAAGTTTGAAGTCGCTGAAAATCATCTTGGATGAATAGTTTCTAGGCAGTTTCATGTCTTTATGAAACTCGACTGCCCCGTCAGAACTGCCAAAGATAAAGTTATTGTTTTTGCGTAGTACGCCTGCCAGTGCATTGAAGTGCGTAGTCATTAATCCCATATCCTCCGTCCAGTTATGGAATTTCTTTTCTTGAGGATAAAAGCTTGTCAATCCGGTTTCTGTCCCCATCAGTATTTCTTCATCCGCATCCGATAATATAGTATAGATATTATTGGATATTAAGGCACAGTTTTCCGAGTGATAATGAGTGAACAGCTTCTTGTTAAAATCATAGATCAAGAGTCCTGAACCACTCGTTCCTATATATAATGAACCGTTTTTTGCCTGATACAGAGAGTAGATATAGGTTGATTCTACCGGTAGCTTGATGCGTTCCCATTTTCCGGATTCTTTGTCCAGCAGATATAAGCCCGTGGCGCTACCTATCCACATACTTTTATCATCTTTCTCGACGATGGCGGTAATGGAATTCAAACCGGGGTAAAGTCGTACGTCCTGTGTTTTCAGATGGATACGTTTCAGGTTGTAAAATCCTCCGGACCAGATGTATCCCTGTGAATCCATGCGGATGTCACGTATGTATTTATCCGGTCGCATACTGGTTTGGGTGTACAGCGGCGGCATGAAATAACTGACGCTAAAGGATTTTTTATCTATTTGGTAAGCGCCGGAAGAATAACCGCCTGCCCAGATAGTTCCGGGAGCTACCTCGCAGAGAGTGAGGAATATATGACTCTTATTTTCCTGTGACTTATCGAAAGAACTGAGTACCGAACGCCACTGTCCGGTCTTTGAATTGAAAAAACTGATACCATTGTTCGTTGCAAACCATAAATCTCCGTCCCGGTCCTCAATGATTGCATTCACTTGGTCATTGATTAGGGACTGCTTGTTGCCTATGGAGTGCTTTATCCATTTATAACTGGAATAGCGGTTGTTCTGTACCGTTACTCCGATGGGATAATTAGCCAGCCAGATCCGTTCTTCGTCATCCACGTAAATATCATTGATGCTGTTGCCGTTCATGCTGTTATTGCTGTTGTAGTCTGTGATGATATATGGATCCATCCGGAAGGTTTCGGTATTCATTTTGTGCACACCGCCGCCATCCGTAGCTATCAGTAATTCTTTCTTGTTCAGTGGCTTGAATTTATTAATAGTGATATCATTCAGGTTGTTCTTCGGTTGTACGACCGACTTGAGGCTCATGTCGTAGACAAAGATGCCTCGCAGGAAGGTTCCTATGAATAGTTTGCCGGCCTTTCTGTCGAAATGTAAATCGCTGACCTGGAACTTCACATTCTCCAGCTTGTCGCAATTGATAAGCTCCAGGGTGTCATTCTCCAGTTTGGCATAGTGTATCCCCATTTCCGTGCCAATGAAGTAATGTGACTCGTCTATCTGCTCAATGTCAGTGATTTCCTCTTTTATTTCATTCTTGATAGGACATACTTGATCGGTTTCCGTGTTATAAAGAAAGATTGTTTCTTCGTTACACAGCCATATATGGTTGTTTTTGTCGAGCCAGGCAAAACTGACCGGAGCAGGCAAGTCGCGAAAGTTCTCTATCGGCAATTTGTAGACAAGTTCGAAACGGTCGTGCACCTGGTCGTATCGGAATATCTTACCTTTCTTGCCGATTTCCCACAGGACTCCATTCTGGTTGATGTACAGCCAGTTGAGGTTTAACAGAGAATTCACTTCTGTGTCACCATCCATCAACTTATATCGCTTGAAACTTTTTCCGTTGTATCTATCAATACCTTCGTGTGTTAGAAACCACATATAGCCGGTTCTATCTTTTTGAATGCAATAAACTCGCCGGTTGCTTAACCCATCCTCTACTCCTAGATATTGATAGGTCTGAGCGACACAGGTTAAAGGAAACAATAATAATAGAAAAATCCACTTTTTCATACAAATAGGACTTTTAAGGGTTATTGAATCTTGTTTCAGAGGGGGAAAGTTTGACAAAATTAATAAGAATTTTCGATACTGCAAAATTTTATGGCAAGATAACACGGCTCTTAAAGTGAAGCGAATCAGGTATTTTGCCACCATTTGTATAAGCTGTTTATTTATGGAGATTTAGTTGCAAAAAACGGAATTACGGTAGCAAAAAAGAGGAAAAGAAAAGGCCGGTATTTCAAAAAAAATACCAGCCTTTCTTGGATGAAATATAAAAGAATTTTTTATTTCATTTTTTCTTCAACCCATTTACGTGCATTAACAAATGCTTCGATCCAGGGAGTAACCTGGTCGCTGTTCTTGCGGTCTGCCGGGTAACAACCATTCTGCCATGGGAAGATGGAACGTTCCAAGTGAGGCATAATAGCCAGATGGCGTCCGTCTGCACTAGCCAGTGCTGCGATGGAATAATCGGAGCCGTTCGGGTTGGCGGGATATTCATCATAGCTGTACTTCGCTACTACATTATATTTATCTTCGTCATACGGCAGAGAGAACTTTCCTTCTCCGTGAGCCACCCAAATACCCAGCTTGCTGCCGCTCAGAGAGCCGAACATTACACTGCGGTTTGTCGGGATAGTCAGGCCGAGGAAGCGTGATTCGAACTTATGCGAATCGTTATGCAGCATCTTACCCTGCTTTTTCAGTTCCGGGTTGATAAGGTTGAGTTCCATCATCAACTGGCAACCGTTGCAGACGCCTAATGAGAGTGTATCTTCGCGGGCATAATACTTATCCAATGCTTCTTTTGCTTTCGGGTTGAACAGGAATGCGCCTGCCCATCCTTTGGCAGAACCCAGTACGTCGGAGTTGGAGAAACCACCACAGTAAACAATCATGTTTACGTCTTCCAGTGTTTCACGTCCGCTGATAAGGTCGGTCATCGTAACATCTTTTACGTCGAAGCCTGCCAGATAAAGTGAGTATGCCATTTCACGTTCGCCGTTTGTACCTTTCTCACGGATGATAGCCGCACGGATACCGCTCGGCGTACGACGGTTCGGATCGATACCATATTGAGAGAACTTACCTTTGAATTCGGGCATGAAAGCAAATTCTACAGGTTGCATCTTATAGTTTTCAAAACGCTTCTTGGCGCAGCCGTTCATAGACTGTTTGCGGTCGAGCAGATAAGAAGAAGAGTACCATACATCGCGCATATAGTCGATGCCGAACTGGTAAGTAGCTCCGTCTTTAGATACAAGGATATGGCGTTCGTCAGTCGGTTTACCCAGTTTTATATAACCTACACCTGCATCTTCCAGAATCTTCTTCACTTCTTCTTTGTGCTTGTCGCTGATCTGGATAACGATACCCGGATTTTCGGCAAACAGAATCTTGACGATATCCTGTTCCTTCATCTTGTCAAGGCTGATTTCCATACCACCTTCTACGTTGGAGAAGCACATTTCGAGCAATGTAGTGATAAGACCACCGGCAGAAATATCATGTCCGGCAAGAATCAGTCCTTTGTTTACGAGTTCCTGTACGGCAAGGAAAGCGTCACGGAAGTATTCGGCATCTTGTACGCAAGGTACATCGTCGCCTACTTTACCCAGCGATTGTGCAAAAGCCGAACCGCCGAGTTTCAGTTCGTCAAAACTGAAGTCGATATGATAAAGAGTTGTCTTTTCGTTGTTCACCAATACCGGAGATACTACTTTCTTCACGTCAGAAACTTCACCGCCGGCAGAAACAATCACGGTTCCCGGAGAAATTACTTTTTCACCGTTCGGGTACTTCTGAGTCATTGACAAAGAGTCCTTTCCGGTAGGAACGTTGATTTGCAGGGCACAGCAGAAGTCGCTCAATGCTTTGACTGCTGTGTAAAGGCGGGCATCTTCACCTTCCTGAGAGCGGCAAGGCCACATCCAGTTGGCAGACAGGGAAATGCTGTCCATGCCTTCTGCCATCGGGGCCCAAACGAGGTTGGTCAATGCTTCGGAAACGGAAAGGATAGAACCGGCAGCCGGATTCGCCAATGCTGCTTGCGGAGCGTGTCCGATAGAAGTAGCGATACCTTTCTCGCCGCGGTAGTCGAGTGCTACGACACCGCAATCGCTCAACGGCAACTGAAGTTCACCCTGACATTGCTGACGGGCTACTTTACCTGTTACGGAGCGGTCTACCTTATTTGTCAACCAATCCTTGCAAGCTACTGCTTCAAGCTGCAATACATTCGTCAGATATTCATGGAGTTTGGACAATTCGTACTTCGGCATTTCATAATGACGTTCTACGGTTTTGTCTATCATATAAGTCTTGGGAGAAGAACCGAACATCTGTTCTACGGCAAGGTCGAACGGGCGTACACCGTCAGCCTGCTGGAAAGCGAAGCGATGGTCACCGGTTGTCTCACCGACTACATACATCGGAGCACGTTCGCGTTCGGCAATCTTACGTACATGTTCGATAGCTTCTTCTTTAATCAGCAGCCCCATACGTTCCTGGCTCTCGTTGGCGATGATTTCTTTTGCAGACAATGTCGTGTCACCGATAGGCAACTTGCTCATGTCAATCAAACCGCCACATTCCTCCACCAATTCGGAAAGGCAGTTTACGTGTCCGGCAGAACCGTGGTCATGGATAGAAACCACAGGATTCACGTCTTCTTCGCAAAGTGCGCGTACTACGTTGTTGGCACGCTTCTGCATTTCTGCGTTGGCACGCTGAACGGCATTCAACTCGATACCGCTGCTATAACGACCTGTATCTACAGAAGATACGGAACCGCCACCCAGTCCGATACGGTAGTTGTCACCGCCGATTACTACGACTTTGTTTCCTGCTTCGGGAGCACCTTTCAGGCAGTCGCGCTGTGTCCCGTAACCTACACCGCCGGCAAGCATGATTACTTTATCGTAACCATACACTTCTTTGTTTTCCGTGTGTTCGAAAGTCAGTACCGAACCGCAGATCAGCGGTTGGCCGAACTTGTTTCCGAAGTCGGAAGCACCGTTGGATGCCTTGATAAGAATTTGTTCGGGAGTCTGATACAGCCATTTGCGTACCGGAAGAATTTCTTCCCATTCGCGTCCTTCATCGGTACGCGGGTAAGAAGTCATGTAGACAGCAGTACCTGCAATCGGCCATGAGCCCTTGCCACCACCCATACGGTCACGGATTTCACCGCCTGTACCGGTAGAAGCACCGTTGAACGGTTCTACGGTAGTGGGGAAGTTATGTGTTTCCGCTTTTAGTGAGATAACGCTCTTGATGTCTTTCACTTGGAAGTAATCAGGCTTGGAGTGGTCTGCCGGGGCAAACTGTTCAACAACCGGACCTTCTGCGAAGGCTACATTATCTTTGTAAGCAGAGATTATTTTATTCGGATTTTCCTGTGTCGTCTTTTTAATCATCTGGAACAGGGAAGATTCCTGCTCTACACCATCGATGATAAACGTTCCACCGAAGATTTTGTGGCGGCAGTGTTCGGAGTTGATTTGTGCGAAACCGAATACTTCGGAGTCAGTCAGTTTACGACCGAGGTCATTTTCAACTTTCTTCAGATAGTCCATTTCTTCTTTAGAAAGTGCCAGACCTTCTTTTTCGTTGTACACTTCGAGGTCTTCGATGTAGATGATCGGTTCCGGCTGACGGTTTGTCGTGAATACGTTTTGGTCGAGTCCTTTGTACATACGTTGCAGCATCGGGTCGTAATCAGCGTTTTCATCTTTTACGGGGAAGTATTCCTCGATACGGCTGAGACCTTCAAGTCCCATGTTCTGGGTGATTTCTACTGCGTTTGTACTCCAGGGAGTGATCATCTCGCGGCGTGGACCGACGAAACAACCTTTCAGGTTTTCTTCACTTTCCATCACGGCTTCGCCAAAAAGCCAACAGAGTTTATTACTTTCGTCAGGGGTGAGCTGATGGTTGCTCTCTACGGCAATCACGCTCTTGGAAGGGGTTCTGAAAAAAAGAATCATGTTGTATATTTACGATTTTACGATTTTACGATTTTACGATTGAAGTCTCTGCAGGAGAAACTCTTCTCTTTTTCTGTGGCGCAAAGATAAGCAATTTCATTGGTGGTGAGAAAAAAAACGGAAATAAATATCTTTCCGGCTTTTCTTTTTATAGATTAGTTCATTTATGCACGGAAATGAATGAAACTTAATCGAATATTTTCTCATCGTGATAAGAACATTTTCTCACGGTGATAAGAATTAATTCTCATCCCTATGAGAATATTTTCTCATCGCGATGAGTATTTTTTCTCATAACGATGAGAATTGTTTGAGAATATAATAAGGTATATTATGCTATGTATTAACCAAATAACTATTTTACATTTCTCGTTTTATACATCCTAATTCATCGTTCAAAAAGCTCTTAATCTTTAAAAACATGTTTTTTACTGCATTTATTGAGAATGTATCGGAGATAATCCCGTTCTTTTACTCTTTTTTAAGCCCGAAGACAGTTAGTCCATAACCGTACACCAATGAATTGGATTTTGGGAACAAAAAGAATAATTTGTGCTGCCTGCGTTTTCAAAGTCTTATTTTAAATTTCTCTTACTCCATGAAATAGGGGGCGATTCGTTGGAAAAAACGTTAATATCCTATCCTCATATCATAAAAAAGTGCGATATTTGCGGCATGATTCAGATAGAGACAATATTCGATATATTAGTTAAAGGCTTTATTATTGGCATTGTTGTGTCCGCACCTCTCGGTCCGGTGGGTGTCTTATGTATCCAGAGGACTTTGAACAAAGGGCGTTGGTACGGATTTGTGACAGGTCTGGGAGCCTCTTTGAGCGATATAGCTTATGCTTTGCTTACAGGTTACGGGATGAGTTTTGTATTCGATTATATCAATAAGAATATTTTCTATCTGCAACTGTTGGGGAGTATCATGCTACTCCTTTTTGGTTTATATACCTTTCGCAGCAACCCGGTGAATTCCATTCGTCCGGCTTCGTCCAGCAAGGGGTCTTATTTCCATAATTTTATTACTGCATTTTTCGTCACTCTCTCCAACCCTTTAATCATATTTCTGTTTATCGGACTTTTCGCCCGTTTTGCCTTTGTGCAGCAGGGCGTTCTGGTCTTTGAAGAGATAACGGGATATTTTGCTATCGCTGCGGGAGCATTGACTTGGTGGCTCGGAATCACCTACTTCGTAAATAAAGTGCGTACCAAGTTCAATCTGCGTGGCATCTGGATACTGAACCGTGTCATTGGCAGTATTGTGATACTGGTGTCCGTGGCCGGATTGATTTATACATTATTGGGAGAGTCAATTTATTAGGAGATAGCTTATGAATCAGATTGCACAAAAACTGAAAGAGCAGAATATTGCTGAATACCTTATATATATGTGGCAAGAGGAAGACCTGATCCGCGCCAATCATTGTGAACCGGAAGAGATGGAAGCAAACGTGATTTCCCGCTATCCGGAAGATCGGCAGCCTGCCATGCGGGAATGGTATGGAAACCTGATTACAATGATGAGCGAGGAAGGTGTGCGTGAAACGGGACATTTGCAGATTAATAAGAATGTGATTATCAATCTGACCGAACTGCATAACGCGCTGGCTTCTTCTCCTAAATTTCCTTTTTATAGTGCCGCCTATTTCAAGGCATTGCCGTTTATCGTAGAATTGCGGAATAAAAATGGCAAGAAGAATGAACCGGAATTGGAAACCTGCTTTGAAGCCTTGTATGGAGTGCTTTTGCTCCGGCTTCAGAAAAAAACGATCAGCGAAGGGACAGCGAAAGCAATGGAAGCCATTACTAGCTTCCTGTCTATGTTGGCGAACTATTATGATAAAGACCGCAAAGGTGAATTAAAACTTGATGAATAAATGAGAATTTTGGTAACGGGTGCCAACGGTCAGCTTGGCAACGAAATGCAGGTGCTTGCAAAAGAGAACCCGCAACATACGTATTATTTCACAGATGTACAGGAACTCGACATTTGTAATGAAAGTGCTGTTTGGGCTTATATTGCTGAAAAGCGAATTGAAGTGATTGTAAACTGTGCGGCTTATACGGCAGTGGATAAAGCGGAGGACAATGCGGAACTTGCTTACAAATTGAATTGCGAAGCTGCGAAAACTCTGGCAACCGTTGCACAATTTAATGGTGCGGCAATGATACAGGTTTCTACAGATTATGTGTTTGACGGCACAGCCCATACCCCATATACTGAAGACTGTGATCCTTGTCCGGATTCCGTATACGGTACTACAAAACTGGAAGGAGAATACGATGTGATGAATTACTGCGAAAAAGCAGTCGTCATCCGCACGGCATGGCTCTATTCCACTTTCGGCAATAATTTCGTGAAAACGATGATTCGTCTCGGGAAAGAGCGCGATAGCCTGGGAGTCGTTTTTGACCAGATAGGGACGCCTACTTATGCCAACGACCTGGCACAAGCCATCTATACCATTATAAATAAAGGTATAGTTCGTGGTATCTATCATTTCAGCAATGAAGGGGTCTGCTCCTGGTATGACTTTACTGTGGCTATTCATCGCCTGGCAGGAATCACCTCATGCAAAGTAAGACCTTTGCATACGGCGGAATATCCGGCAAAGGCAAACCGTCCTGCCTATTCCGTACTTGATAAGACAAAGATAAAAACAACGTTCGGCATCGAGATTCCTCATTGGGAGGAAAGTCTGAAACGATGCATTGACACCTTATAATATATATGGCAGATAATACAGAAATTTTGAGACGGCGAACGTTCGCCATTATTGCGCATCCTGATGCCGGTAAGACATCTTTGACGGAAAAACTGTTGCTTTTCGGTGGTCAGATTCAGGTGGCGGGTGCAGTGAAAAGCAATAAGATTAAGAAAACGGCTACATCCGACTGGATGGAAATCGAGAAGCAACGTGGTATCTCGGTGACAACTTCTGTGATGGAATTCGATTATCGCGATTACAAGATTAACATTCTCGACACTCCGGGGCACCAGGACTTTGCCGAAGATACATACCGCACATTGACCGCTGTAGACAGTGTTATCATTGTGGTGGATGGTGCGAAAGGTGTGGAAACACAGACACGCAAGTTGATGGAAGTGTGCCGTATGCGCAAGACTCCGGTAATCATCTTTGTCAACAAGATGGACCGTGAAGGTAAAGACCCGTTCGACTTGCTGGACGAACTGGAGGAGGAACTGATGATTCAGGTTCGTCCCTTGTCCTGGCCGATTGAGCAGGGAGCTCGTTTCAAGGGCGTATATAATATCTATGAACAGAAGCTGGACTTGTATCAGCCGTCCAAACAGATGGTGACGGAAAAAGTGGCAGTCGACATTCATACGGAAGAATTGGATGAACAGATCGGAAAAGCATTGGCAGACAAGTTGCGCGGTGATTTGGAACTGATTGAAGGCGTTTATCCTGAATTTGATGCTGAAACTTATCTGGCAGGTGACTGCGCTCCCGTATTCTTCGGCTCGGCTTTGAATAACTTCGGTGTCCAGGAGTTGCTGAACTGTTTCGTAGAGATAGCCCCGAGCCCTCGTCCTGTGCAGGCTGAAGAACGCGTAGTGAAACCGGAAGAACCTAAATTCACCGGATTCATCTTTAAGATTACTGCCAATATCGACCCGAACCACCGTTCGTGCGTGGCATTCTGCAAGATTTGTTCCGGTAAGTTTGTGCGTAATGCTCCGTATATGCATGTGCGTCACGGAAAGACGATGCGTTTTTCGTCGCCTACCCAGTTTATGGCCCAGCGCAAGACAACGATTGACGAAGCTTATGCCGGAGATATTATCGGTCTGCCGGACAACGGTACTTTCAAGATTGGCGACACGCTGACGGAAGGTGAAATGCTTCACTTCCGCGGATTGCCGAGCTTCTCGCCGGAAATGTTCAAGTATATCGAGAATGCAGACCCGATGAAGCAGAAACAATTGGCAAAAGGTATCGACCAGTTGATGGACGAAGGTGTGGCACAGTTGTTTGTCAATCAATTCAATGGTCGCAAGATTATCGGTACGGTGGGGCAGTTGCAGTTTGAGGTTATCCAATATCGTTTGTTGAACGAGTACAATGCGTCCTGTCGCTGGGAGCCGGTAAGTCTGTATAAGGCTTGCTGGGTAGAGAGTGACGACCCTGCGGAACTGGATGCTTTCAAAAAGCGTAAATATCAGTATATGGCGAAGGATAGGGAAGGGCGCGATGTGTTCCTGGCCGATTCCGGTTATGTACTTCAGATGGCTCAGATGGACTTCAAGAATATCAGATTCCACTTTACCTCGGAATTTTAAGAAATAGTCGATGTATTTTCTTCTAAAAAACAGGTAAAAAAAGAACAAACATATCTCATATAAATGAGCGAAGAGAAATGAAGACACTATCCTGGGATAAAATTCAGCAGGGGGATGAGGATGCATTCAGGCAGCTTTATGACCAATATGCAGATTTGCTTTATGGATATGGCATGAAGATTGCCGGTGATGACAACGTGGTGACAGAGGCGATACAGTCGTTGTTTGTTTACATCTTTGAGAAAAGAGAAACGTGTGCTGCTCCCCAATCCATACCTGCCTATCTATGTGTTTCGTTGAGACACATGATAGTGAACGAGCTGAAGAGGGAGAATAGTGAAACACTCAAATCGCTGGACGAAGTAGGCACCAATGAATATCGGTTTGATTTGGAAATAGACATAGAGACAGCTATTATCCGTTCGGAATTGGAAAAGGAGCAGTTGGCAGCTTTGCAGAAAGAGTTGAATGACTTGACAAAGCAACAGCGGGAAGTATTGTATCTGAAATACTATAAGAAGATGAGTCCGGAAGAAATAGCCCTGGTGATGGGGCTTACTTCCCGTACGGTATATAATACTACTCATATGGCTATAACCAGATTGCGGGAGCGTTTAGGTAAATCTTTATTGTTGGCAGTGATGGCTAATTTGTGGATATTTAATTGAGGTGGGATATGGAAAACTGGACAGAATCTTTAGACAAATACTTGGAAGAAGGAAAACTTCCTCTGATCGGTGAAAAGTTCTCTCGCAAAAAAGAAATCAGCGATAAGCTAAAGTTACAGCGTGAAGAAAGCCATAAGATTGCCTTGAGCCGTAGAAGAAAACAAGGCGCTGGGCGGAGCATTCCCTTCTCTTGGGGGATAGCCGCCATGTTTTTGCTTCTTTTGGGAGTGGGAGGATATTATTTCTCGGAGAAAAAGATAGTGACGGAAACTACGGCTATGGCATATGAATTGCCGGATGGCAGTAATGTGCGGATGATGGAGAACTCCTGTCTGACTTACAACCGGATTACTTGGCTTTGGGAGCGTAAACTGCAACTGTTGGGCAAAGCTTCTTTTGAGGTGACCAAAGGCAAGACATTTACTGTCTGTACCGAAGCCGGTGACGTGACGGTGTTGGGAACAAAGTTCCTGATTGACCAGAAAGGAAAGAAAATGTTCGTGAACTGTGAGGAAGGTAGTGTCAAGGTGGAGACTGCCGTAGGCAACAGGACATTGGTTGCCGGAGAAAGTGTGCGTTGTGATGAAAGTAAGATTGTTCTTGTTCCGAAACAGGATAATCCGGAGTTTCCGGAAGTTCTGGGATATGAAGACGACCCGCTGATAAATGTAGTGGCGGATATTGAACATATATTTAAGGTGAAGGTGGTGGGGCATGAGATGTGCGACGGACTTACCTATAACGGGACGGTCTTGACGAGAGACTTGAACGCCACTCTCAAAAATGTTTTCGGTTCGTGTGGAATCAGTTACGAACTTCATGGAAAAGAAATATTTTTAAAATAAAAAAAGCCTCTTCTAAGCGTCTGGAAGAGGCTTTTTCGTTTTTCTTCAAATTTTCTTCGTTTTTTCTTGGTAAAAAAGAAACGTTTCTTTCTCTTCCTAATAGATGAGCTATTAATGATATTTGAAAGAAACGATAGAGATTTAATTAGAAGAGAAAATTTTAAGCTCAAAACAAACAATAGACAATTGGCGGTGAATGGTTGTCGGGTATTTAAGCGGGAAACGGCCCCCTCGTTGACAGTGGTGATTGCTCTTTAGGCTCGTTTCCTCCTATCAAACAGACATAGTTGGCTATAAAAGGGTTGACAACCGGACACTATACTTGCTGTACTAATTTGAAAAATGAACGCTGTGACAGCGCATGAGAGGTTTACAAAGAAGGTCGGCCCTTTTGGTGGTTAATAGGTTAAGAAGGTATGAAGCCAAAATGGGAAGCCGAACCTGTTTTTATCATTGAGTATTTTTATTTAATAATTGTTTTATCAGAATGTGAGAAAAGGTTGAGGGGCCTTTTCTCACATTGTTTTTATATATATATGATAACGGGGTAATTTATGGATTTATACTTTATATTCCTTTCTTAATTTATTTTATAACAAAAAAATGGTATTTTCGGACGCATTTTAGACAAACGACTTTAATTACTAATAATTTATTATATGGAAAATATCGAAACAGCGATTCTGCTGATGGTGGTCGGAATGGCTACCGTATTTGTTATTCTGCTGATTGTGATTTATTTAGGTAAATTTTTAATCACTCTGGTCAATAAATATGCTCCCGAAGAAGTGGTTCCTGTGAAGCAGGAAGCAGCGAAAGGTCCTGCGCCTGTTCCGGGAAATATTCTGGCAGCTATTACAGCCGCAGTGAATGTGGTGACATTGGGTAAGGGCAAGGTTACTAAAGTAGAAAAAATATAAATCTATAAAAAGTTATATCACTGAAAGACATGAAAAGAGAAGTAAAGTTTAGTTTGGTTTTCCGAGATATGTGGCAATCTGCCGGAAAATATGTACCTCGTGTAGATCAACTCGTAAAGGTAGCTCCTGCTATTATTGAAATGGGCTGTTTTGCCCGCGTAGAAACAAATGGCGGTGGTTTTGAACAGGTAAATTTATTGTTTGGAGAAAATCCGAATAAGGCTGTGCGTGAATGGACGAAACCATTCCACGAAGCCGGTATTCAAACCCATATGCTCGACCGTGCACTGAACGGACTCCGTATGAGCCCTGTTCCGGCTGATGTCCGCAAATTGTTTTACAAAGTAAAGAAAGCTCAGGGAACAGATATTACCCGTACATTCTGCGGATTGAACGATGTGCGTAATATCGCTCCTTCCATCACCTACGCAAAGGAAGCCGGCATGATTTCACAATGCTCGCTTTGCATCACTCATTCGCCTATCCATACGGTAGAGTACTACACCAATATGGCGCTGGAACTTATCAGACTCGGATCGGACGAAATTTGCATCAAGGATATGGCGGGTATCGGCCGTCCTGTTTCATTAGGCAAAATCGTAGCGAATATCAAGGCTGCGCATCCTGAAATACCTGTCCAGTATCATAGCCATGCAGGTCCCGGATTCAATATGTCAAGCATCCTCGAAGTGTGCGAAGCCGGTTGCGACTATATAGACGTAGGTATGGAACCTCTTTCATGGGGTACGGGACACGCTGACTTGCTCAGTGTGCAGGCAATGTTGAAGGATGCCGGATACCAGGTTCCTGAAATCAATATGGAAGCCTACATGAAGGTACGTGCGATGATTCAGGAATTTATGGATGACTTCCTTGGATTGTATATCAGCCCGAAAAACCGCTTGATGAACTCCTTGCTGATTGGTCCCGGACTGCCCGGCGGCATGATGGGCAGTTTGATGGCAGACCTCGAATCCAATCTGGAATCTATCAATAAATATAAGGCTAAGCATAATCTGCCGTTTATGACGCAAGACCAACTTCTTATCAAACTGTTTGATGAGGTTGCTTATGTATGGCCTCGTGTTGGGTATCCACCGTTGGTGACTCCGTTCAGTCAGTATGTGAAGAACCTTGCTATGATGAATGTGATGGCAATGGAAAAGGGTAAAGACCGTTGGGGTATGATTGCCGATGACATTTGGGATATGATTTTGGGTAAAGCCGGACGTCTGCCGGGCAAGCTTGCTCCTGAAATCATTGAAAAGGCGGAACGCGAAGGTCGTAAATTCTTTGAAGGTAATCCGCAGGATAATTATCCGGATAATCTTGACAAGTATCGCAAGTTGATGAAGGAGAACAAATGGGAGGTAGGACAAGACGATGAAGAGCTCTTCGAATATGCTATGCATCCGGCTCAGTATGAGGCTTACAAGAGCGGTAAGGCAAAAGAGGATTTCTTGGAAGATGTTGCCAAGCGTCGTGCCGAAAAAGACAAGTCGCCGGAAGAAGACGCTAAACCGAAGACACTGACTGTACAGGTAGACGGACAGGCATACCGCGTGACTGTTGCTTATGGTGACACCGAACTTCCCGTTGCGCCTGCTGCCGCTGCTCCGGCAGGAGAGGGCCAGGATGTGCTTTCTCCGTTGGAAGGTAAATTCTTCCTGGTGAAGAATGCGCAGGAAACGGCTTTGAAGGTAGGGGATGCCGTGAAAGAAGGCGATGTAATCTGTTATGTGGAAGCGATGAAGACTTACAATGCTATCCGTGCAGAGTTTGGCGGTACGGTAACTGCTATCTGCGTTAATCCGGGAGACACGGTTTCAGAAGATGATGTATTAATGAAAATAGGATAATGAACGAGATATTTGAGAATTTGTACGACATGACTGCGTTCAGCAATATTATTGCCGAGCCGCAGTTTCTGATAATGTATGCCATCGCGTTCGTTCTGCTTTATTTGGGAATCAAGAAACAGTATGAACCGTTGCTGCTTGTACCTATTGCTTTCGGTGTGTTGCTTGCCAACTTCCCCGGTGGAGATATGGGGGTGATTCAGGCCGACGAGAATGGTATGGTAATGATAAACGGAGTAATGAAGAATATTTGGGAAATGCCTTTGCATGACATTGCGCATGAATTGGGACTGATGAACTTCATCTACTATATGTTGATTAAGACGGGGTTCCTGCCGCCGATTATCTTTATGGGTGTCGGTGCGTTGACGGACTTCGGACCGATGTTACGTAACTTGCATCTTTCTATTTTCGGTGCTGCTGCACAGCTTGGTATCTTTACCGTGCTGCTGGTGGCTATTCTGATGGGATTCACTCCGCAAGAAGCGGCTTCTCTCGGTATTATTGGTGGTGCGGACGGGCCTACGGCCATTTTTACTACTATTAAGCTTGCTCCGCATTTGCTGGGCCCGATTGCTATTGCTGCCTACTCTTACATGGCATTGGTGCCGGTAATTATTCCGCTGGTAGTGAAATTGTTCTGTTCAAAGAAAGAGTTGTGCATCAATATGAAGGAACAAGAAAAGAAGTATCCTTCGAAGACGGAAATCAAGAATCTGCGTGTGCTGAAGATTATTTTCCCGATTGTGGTGACTACGGTTGTGGCGCTCTTCGTGCCTAGTGCGGTTCCTTTGATTGGTATGTTGATGTTCGGTAATCTGGTGAAAGAAATCGGAACCAATACATTCCGTTTGTTTGATGCCGCTTCCAACAGTATTATGAATGCCGCCACCATCTTCCTCGGCTTGTCCGTAGGAGCAACGATGACTGCTGAAGCGTTCCTGAACTGGACGACAATCGGCATTGTTGTCGGTGGATTCCTTGCATTCGCACTTTCCATTACCGGCGGTATCTTCTTTGTGAAGTTTGTAAATCTCTTCTCCAAGAAGAAAATCAATCCGCTTATCGGTGCGACCGGATTGAGTGCTGTTCCGATGGCAAGCCGTGTGGCGAACGAGATTGCTTTGAAGTATGATCCGAAGAATCACGTATTGCAATATTGTATGGCAAGTAACATTTCTGGTGTGATCGGTTCTGCCGTAGCTGCGGGTGTGTTGATTTCTTTCCTTGCATAAGTGAAAAACAGACTTTAGAAATAGAAACCGGAGAATGGGCATCTTGGCTTATTCTCCGGTTTTCTTTATATATAGACTTTGTGAATTGTTTTTCTTATTCACTGATAACTTTTTTGTATTCTGTTATTGCCATCTTTTCAGCTAGATAAGCATTAATCAGATTGGTGTGTGCCTGCGTCCATGATAACTGTGCGGAGAGTACGTCTACCATATTGGCTTTCCCTTCATTATACGAGAAAGTGACCAGGTCGAGGTTTTCATTTGCCAGATTCATTGTTTCTGTCGCAGTCTTTACCTGATATTCTGTTTCCGTCAGTTTGGTCAGTGCGGCGGAGAGTTCTTCATTGATGTTGTCTGTCACATAACTTTGTTGCAGCTTCTGTATGCCTATATATGCTTTCTGCTGACGGTTCGTCTTGAAGCGGGCGCCCCATCGGAAGATGGGAATGTTCAGATTAATACCGACAATGGGATTGAATGAAACATCATATCCGAGGTTGGGAGTAGCTGTTGCCCAACCACCGCTGAAGTACATGTTCAACTGGGGATTAAACTGACTAAGCGCAGCTTTACGTTGAGCCTGACTTTTCATGATATTGACTTCTGTGCTTTCATAATCGGCACGACGTTGCAATACATTCTCAAGGGACAGAATCTGAACAGGGGCAGAAGGCATATCAATCGTATATAGGCTGTCTACCGGATTGTTAGGTTCCTCTCCCATTAGAATATTTAGTTTCTGCAGAGCCAGTGTGTAATTTTGGCGGGCCTTGATATATTGAAGTTCCGCTTCTTTCAGCCGGGTAGAGATCATAAGTAAATCCGTACGGCTGATCATTCCATCGTTGAAACGATCTTGAATAATATCGTACTGCTGCTTTATAATGCTCTGGTATTTATCTGCTGCTTTCAGCATTGCCTGCGAGGCGGAAGCGTTCCAATATACAGCATCGCTTTGATAGTGAATCTGGTCTATGGTGAGTTCTTCATTAAGCTGATTCAGCTTTTCGTCTGCTTTGGCTATCTTATGCTGCGCATTGAGCGCACCACCTGTATAGAGAGGTTGCGAGACGACAAATACCCCTTGGTAAGTGTGATTGCGGTATTCGCCCAGTGGCTCGTTCCATGCGCTGAGGTCACTCAGATTGAGTGTACCGTCTGCATTGATATCTATTTTGGGCAAGAATCCTGTATGGGCAATCTTCCGTGCTTCAACACTGGCCAAGGTCTTTAGTTTCTGTTGTTTCAGGATTTGACTGTACGCTTCCACTTTATCCCGGTAGGCTTCCCTGCTGAGATAGGGTTGTTGTGCCTCGGCTGTGAGACCGAGGAACAACAGTGACAGAGTTATAAGTTGAGTTCTCATTTTATTTTTAATAAATAGTAAATTCAAGTTTCATAAGGAAATCATTAAGTACATGATAATATGCCGGATGGAAACCTTGCTCCGGCATTACGCCGGTTTAATCCGCTGAATGGCGCAATAAGCTACCGGGAGTACAAACAATGTCAGTGCTGAAGCTACCAGCAGACCACCCATGATAGTAGCCGCCATTCCGCCGAACATGGCATCGAACAATAATGGTAACATACCTAAAATCGTTGTGCCGGATGCCATCGCCACAGGAACAATACGGCTGGTCGTGGCGCTTATGACTGCATCCAGAGGTTTCTTTCCTGTTGCCGCTTCCAGATCGATTTGCTCAACAAGTACAATCGCATTCTTTATATTCATACCAATCAATCCCAGCAAGCCGAGAATGGAGAAGAAGTCAAATGACTTGCCTAGGACTAATAATCCCAAAACGATTCCGATGAAAATCAACGGTAACATTAATAAAATTACTGTTGGTTTACGATAGGTACGGAACAGGAACAGTAATGTTACAAACATCAGGAAGAAGGTCAGCGGTAAATTCTTAGCCAACGCCTCGTTGGATTCCACTTGGCTCTCTTGTTCACCAAAATACTTCATCGTATATCCTTCAGGAACTTTAATCTCTTTCTGCACTTTTGACCATATTTGATTAAAGGCAGCGATAGCATTTACTCCACGCCGCGGGTCGCACTGAGCCATCATCACCATCTGCCGGTTATAGTCTTTCACATTCGAGAACCGATACTGAAAATCAAAATCAGAAACTACTTGTTCGAGACTGGTCGTTTCGTTGCCGGTTCCGAATACCGGTAATGTGCGCAAATCATTGATGCGGAACGAATTTACCGTATTATCTTTCAGCAAAATCGGAAGCACCTGGTCACCTTGCCGGTATTCGCCCAGTGTCATCCCTGTTGTTCCAATCTGGATACTCTGTGCCATGCCTTGGCGGGATACTCCTAACGGTTGTGCCCGTTCCGGACTGTATATCGGTTTCCATACCGGAATCTTGTTTCCCCACGAATTGCGTATGTTAATCAAATCAGGATTCTGATGCATGATATCCAATACCTGGTTTGTGAGTGCTACAAGCGTGTCCGTATTGGGACCGATAAAACCGATTTCAATAGAGGCATCTACCGGAGGCGACAGTTTGAACAGGCTTGTACGGGTGATCGCATTCGGATAATTGGCTTTCATGTATCCGTCGAAATCCTCTTCATATTCTTTCGTGTATTTACTATCCGTCAACTCCACCAGTATATTGGCAAAGTTTGGTTTCGGACCTACTGAGGTGGAAGCCAGATAATATCTGAGCGGTGTGCTGCCGAAGGTAATTGATACCTTTTTCACTTCCGGCTGTTTTGCCAGATGTTCTTCTACTGATTTCATTTCTTTCACGACATCGTTGATGCTATACCCGTCAGGATAGAATACGTCCGCACGGAAATAAGGTTTGTCCAGGGAAGGGAAGAAGTTTTGCGGCATCGTTCCCATTATAATCAGTGAAATGATGAATAGTGCAACCACAGAGCCTAGCGTCAATGTTTTCCTGCGAATCAACACATGGAGAATTGAAGCGAATTTATGATAGAATGGCTTGTCATACGGGTCTTTGGCACCGTTGTTAGCTTTTGTTTTCAGAATAAAATTACCGAATACGGTTGTTTGTGTGAGAGCAAGTACCCAACTCAATCCCAACGAAATGGCGAGTACGACGAAAAGCGGTTTGACGATTTCCGCCACAGAGGAAGGAGCGAGGTAGAGGGGAAGAAACGAACAGATAGCAATGAAAGTGGCTCCGAGCAATCCCCATTGCGGTCCGGTGGCACCATCTATCAGCGCTTTCCGCCGGTTTACTCCACGAGCTATGGCTATTTGCGCATTGTCTGTCACTACAATGGCGTTGTCCACCAACATTCCCATGGCGATGATGAATCCTGCCAATGAAGTACGGTTCAGTCCGACACCAAAGAAAGACATGATGAGCAGTGTGCCGCCGATGGAGAAAATGAGTGATGAACCGATTAATACTCCTGCACGCAAGCCCATCACTAACATGATAATCACGATTACTATCAGGATGGATTCTATCAGGTTGATGATAAATCCGTTGTTGGCTTCGTTGGCTATTTCGTTCTCCAGATATAAGCTTTGCAACTCCAGTCCCACAGGCATGAGCGGTAGCAATTCGTTTAATTTCGCTTTTACATTTTCGCCTGTCTGCACTACGTCCCGTTGCGGGTCGGTAGAGACACCAATGCCGATGGCACGTTTTCCATTCACATGCATGATATTGGAAGGTGGATCCATGTATCCTTTCTCTATAACGGCGATATCACCCAGTTTTACTTGTCCGGCTTTTGTTGTAATCACTTGGTTGCGGATGTCGTCCACGGTGGTGTACATGCCATTGGCAGTCACCCGTAGCTGTTGCTCGCCTGCACGGATTTCTCCGGTATTGATAATTTGGTTTTGGGATTGCAGCAGACTGGCGAGCTGCTTCGGATCAATCCCCATTCCCACCAGTTTATTGGTCGAGATAAAGATATTGACTACTTCCGTCTGTACTCCGAACAGGGCGACTTTCATTACTCCGTCCGCAGTGACTACCTGTGTCTTGATTCGCTCTGCCCAGTTGCGCATTTCTTCGTAAGAGAAGCCATCGTCTGCTGTCAGGCCATAATAGATGCCGAATACATCACCGAAATCATCGGAAACGGTCGGTGTGGAAGCACCGCTTGGCAACTGTGGCTGTATATTGAGTACTTTTCGCCGCAACTCATCCCATTTTTGTGGGATGGAACTGGCTGCCAGTGACGGTTGCAGCTCGAATGTGATTTTAGAGAGCCCGTACATAGATTCTGATTTAATCTTGTACACACCGCTCATACTTTGAATCTCGCGGGAGATAGGTTCGGTAATCAATCGCTCCACCTCAGCCGGTTCGGCTCCCGGATAACGGGTCATGATAACCGCTGACTTGATGACGAAGGGAGCATCCTCTTTCTTACCCAACTTACTAAAGGAAGTGATTCCTCCTATTAGTAACACAGCAAGAAAGAAATAGATGATTTTCGTGTTGTCTAATGAATATTTAGCTAAGTTCATTTCTCAATTTCTTTTACAGTTTCTCCTTCTACTAACTGATACACACCTGCAATAACTATTTTCTCTCCGGGTTTTAGTCCTGCGGAGATAAGAGCCTGGGCTTCTCCGGTTGGCGCATTGACGCTAACTTCACGCTTGTGGACTTTGTCGCCTTCTACCACCCATACATACATTTTCTTTCCTTCACTTTCACCGAATACAGCGCTAAGCGGTACAATTGTCCAACTGTCTTGCACGAGCGGGCCCACATCTGCCGTAAAACGGATACTGCACGTAAAGCCCGGTTTTACGGCGTAGAGATCCCGGTCGAAAGACGGGTCGTCAATCGTGATGCTGACTGGAATTCCGGTGCCGTCTGTCGAGATATCAAGATATTCTTCGAGCTTTGCCTGAAACACGTGCCCTTTGAACGTATCGAATTCTACAAGGAAACGCGGCTCTTTGGCACGCAGCAGATAAAGGTAAGCATCCGGAATGGTAAACTTAATGCGCAGATTACGTGTATTGACTAACTGCACGATGCCTTCACCTGAATTGACACGTTGGTAGTTCTCTACCAAACGCTTTTCTATGGAGCCGTCGAAAGGAGCTGTCAATTTCGTGTCGCGCATATTATTGGCGGATAATTCGTACTCGGACTTCGCTTTCTGATAGTTGGCCAGGCTGATTTCGTATTCTTGTACGGAGATAGCTTGGCGGGAGAGGAGCCGCTTGTTACGTTCTACCTGTGCGGTAGCCGTTTCGTAGGCGGATTTTGTGGCAGCATATTGTAATGCAATGTCTCTAGGGTCAATTGCTGCTATCAGTTGTCCCTTTTTAACTTTTTCTCCCTCGATTACAGGTAATTGGATGATTTGTCCGCTGACGCGGAAAGCCAGTTTCACATACTCCACAGCTTCTACGATTCCCGAAAAATCTTTTCTGATAATCGATCTCGATTCTACAGTTGTTGTTTTTACGGGACGGGCTGTTGTTACTTTCGTCTCTTTTTTCTGTCCGCAGCCGGCTAGCAAGATTACAGCCGCCAGGACTAATCCATATTTCTTCTTCATATACCACACTGATGTTTAGAGTTTTCGCGTTGATTCGTTCTTCTTTTTTAAAGATAATAAACAACTTACGGATATGAATGTTCAAGGTTCGTTCTTTTTTGTGCGATGTGCATGATAAAAGTAATCCCCGGCAATAAAGTTACTGCCGGGGATTGCTTTTATTTGTTTTCTGAAATCTTAGTTTCGTTGTCTTTTGGGTTTTCCGGAAAAGATTGTCAGTTCGAAAATAGTAAATATGATTTCGGTTGTGGAATAACCGTTGAGATCATATTCCAGGTTTTCGTTGTCGGAGTAATATTTGAGATAAACGGTTGGAGTTCCTTTATCGAAATCAAGAAAAAGATAAGAAGTGTAATCGTAGATACCCAGGCCGGCAAACTCATTTAATATGGCAGTATTGAAGAGCGTGCACCATCCTGTTGTCTCTTCCTGTCCCGACATTTCGAATCTGCGATGTTCTTTGCTGAAATCCTCTTCTTTTACATACTTGAGTTGCTTTTTTATTTCCGGACTGAAAGCCAGGCGTTGTCTGATGAATTTGAGGACTTCTTCTTTTGTCATTTGCTTCAATTGGGTTATTTCCATTTTTGGGTTTATTAAGTTGCCAAAGTTACTTTCTTTATTTGAAAATCAGTAGGAATCGGAACTATTTCTTTAAAAAAAATCTGGTTTGTCTTGCTGTGGCGTTTTAAACGAAAAAGAGGAAATTCTCTAGTGGGAATCTCCTCTTTTTTCATCTTTAAGAAAGATCGAATTATTTCTTCTTACGGTCACCGTAGCGGCTCATGAACTTATCAACACGTCCTGCAGTATCTACCAATGTAGATTTACCTGTATAGAACGGGTGAGAAGTGTTAGAGATTTCAATCTTCAGCAACGGATAAGTTTCACCTTCGAATTCGATGGTTTCTTTTGTTGCTACAGTTGATCTAGACAAAAACATATCACCATTTGACATATCTTTGAATACTACCGGACGGTATGATTCTGGATGAAGGCCTTTTTTCATTTCAGTATCTGTTTTTTTAATTTATATTCTGTTACTATTTTGGTAAGAAATAGTGTAATGGTCATTTTCAGAGCGCAAAGATAATGCATTTATGTGAAATAGAAAAAGGTTTTGCAGAAAAAAAAGAAGATAAAGTGGTTTGGTGCTCTGTGAGATCACTCTAATTACTCACCACCTGACTATTTTATCTTTTAGTCATTTATTTGCAAGGTAGACATTACAATCTAATGCCGGACTAGCTTTCCGGCTGGATTTAGATGGCCGATTTAAACCTTTTTCTACTATATTTTTCTTTCCGATGTTCGTTATTCGATGGATAATGCTTACTTTTGCGTAGAATTTTTATTCACTAACAATAAACTTTAAACAAAATGGTAAATTACAAAGATTTAGGATTGGTAAACACGAAAGAAATGTTTGCTAAGGCTATCAAAGGTGGATATGCTATCCCAGCATTCAACTTCAACAATATGGAACAGATGCAAGCTATCATCAAGGCTGCTGTTGAAACTAAATCTCCTGTGATTCTTCAGGTTTCTAAAGGTGCTCGTCAGTATGCTAACGCTACTTTGTTGCGTTATATGGCTCAGGGTGCTGTAGAATATGCTAAAGAATTAGGCTGCGCACATCCCGAAATCGTTCTTCATCTTGACCACGGAGATACTTTCGAAACTTGTAAGTCTTGTATCGATTCAGGTTTCTCTTCAGTAATGATCGACGGTTCTCATCTCCCTTACGAAGAAAACGTTGCATTGACTAAGAAAGTGGTTGATTACGCTCACCAGTTTGACGTAACAGTTGAAGGCGAACTTGGTGTATTGGCAGGAGTAGAAGATGAAGTTTCTGCTGACCACCACACATATACTGACCCTGAAGAAGTTATTGATTTCGCTACTCGTACAGGTTGCGACTCTTTGGCTATCTCAATCGGTACTTCTCACGGTGCTTATAAATTTACTCCGGAACAATGTCACATCGATCCGGCTACCGGCATGATGGTTCCTCCTCCATTGGCATTCGATGTTTTGGATGCTGTAATGGAAAAACTTCCGGGATTCCCTATCGTTCTTCACGGTTCATCTTCGGTTCCTCAGGAAGAAGTGGCAACTATCAACAAGTTCGGTGGTAACCTGAAAGCTGCTATCGGTATTCCTGAAGAATGGTTGCGTAAAGCTGCTACTTCTGCAGTTTGCAAAATCAACATTGACTCAGACTCACGTTTGGCTATGACTGCTGCTATCCGTCAGACTTTTGCTGAAAAACCGGCTGAATTCGACCCACGTAAGTATCTTGGTCCGGCTCGTGACAATATGGAAAAATTGTACAAGCACAAAATCATCAACGTACTTGGTTCAGACAACAAATTGGCTCAGTAATCATCAGATTATTCCAATATAATAGGAAAGGCTGCTTCCGGTTGACGGTTGCAGCCTTTTTTAGTATGCTCGGCATGGTTATTAGCTACCGGGTGCAAGTCCCCAATGAGCCCTAATAGCGGGAATCATACAGCCAATAGCAATGGTGTCCCTCGCGAGTTGGAATCTGAAAGAAGCTGGCGGCAAATATCTGGTCTGACGAACAGAAACTTCATATAAGGCATATGACCGTGGGTAAGGTTGCTGAACAAACCAAAGCCCTATAGCTATTCGGAAACGGTTGGTGTAAATGGAGCAGACATAAGATAGAAAGTTAATACCCTTATCCGAGGAGGTCTCACGGACATACAGAATAGTTGTCTTTACGAAATGTATGGAGTAACGCTTGCCGTGAGAAGTCAGCAGAGGTCATAGTAGTGGGACTGTCGATATTCCCATGAAGGACCGAACCTAATAATTAAACGATAGTAATTGCAAGTTACCAAATGAAAGAAAGAATGCAGAAAACATCAGCCCAAGCTCATGACTTCCCTCAAAGAGCTAGGACGGAATCCGAATGGTATGAGGGAGTGCAGACTTTCATGTGGATGACCGAAGACAACATCGTGGAAGTACCATTTGACAAAGAACACCTATTGGAAATCATCCTTAGTCCATCGAACCTGAACAAAGCCTATAAGGCGGTAGTCAGGAACAATGGAAGTGGCGGTATCGACAAGATGTCATGCGAACAATTATTGCCATGGCTAAAGGCCAATAAGGATGAACTGATAATCTCTTTGCAGTCCGGGACTTATCGTCCCAACCCTGTACGCAGGGTAGAAATACCAAAGGACAATGGCAAAAAGCGCCTCTTAGGAATCCCCACAGTGGTAGACCGATTGGTGCAACAAGCCATAAACCAAGTGTTGACGCCGATATACGAGCGTCAGTTTTCTAAGACAAGTTACGGGTTCCGTCCCAAAAGGGGTTGCCATGATGCTCTCCGTAAGGCGCAAAAGATAGTGAGTGAAGGTTATATATATGTAGTCGACCTCGACCTTGAACGCTTTTTCGATACGGTAAGTCATAGCAAGCTGATAGAAATACTCAGCCGTACCATAAAGGATGGAAGGGTAATAAGTCTGATACACAAATATCTTCGTAGCGGTGTAATAAACCGAGGAATGTTCGAGAGGAGTACAGAAGGAACTCCCCAAGGAGGTCCTCTAAGTCCTCTGTTAAGTAATATCATGCTCAATGAATTGGACAAGGAACTGGAAAGACGTGGACACCCCTTTGTCCGTTACGCAGACGATGCGATGATATTTTGCAAATCCAAACGTGCCGCCAAACGTGTAAGGGAATCGATAACTCTGTTCATAGAAGGGAAACTCTTCCTTAAAGTGAACCATGAAAAGACGGTCGTATCTTATGTGAAAGGAGTAAAGTTCTTAGGGTACTCCTTTTATGTGAAGAAAGGGGACTGTATTCTACTTGTACACTCAAAATCCAAAAACAAGATGAAATCAAAACTCAAAGAATTGACAAGTCGGAGTAATGGATGGGGATATGAGAAAAGGAAACAGAAACTCAAAGATTACATAAGAGGATGGATTGCCTACTTCTGCCTTGCACAAATGAAAAGGCTTTGTATTGAAACCGACGAATGGCTAAGACGACGTATTCGCATGTGTATCTGGAAATCATGGAAGAATGCCAAAACCCGAGTAGCAAACTTAAAGAAATGCGGTGTCTCTGAGTGGCAGGCATATCAATGGGGAAACACTCGTCTAGGTTATTGGCGTGTCTCGAACAGCCCAATAGTAACCTTTGTAATGTCCAATGATAAATTGCGTAAGGCAGGCTATATGGAGTTCATGGACTGCTATCTCAAATGGTGCCCAAAATAGGAACCGCCGTATGCCGAACGGCACGTACGGTGGTGTGAGAGGTCGGAAAACGAAAAAGTAGGAAGAATACCAATTCGTTTTCCTCCTACTCGATTTCTTGTTTGCTACAACAGAACAGATAAGATAAACTGTAAGATAATAAAAACGCTCCTTTCCCGAAAGAAAGAAGCGTTTTATTATAAAG
>OJJH01000198.1_pt1 | contig 26622 bp, 20 predicted proteins | sample 1596251 | NCBI WGS metagenome assembly OJJH01 (sample SAMEA4350153, study PRJEB24818) | metagenome | biome: human; feature: gut; material: faeces | place: Denmark | collected 2013-09
AGTCTGGATAATAAGTTTGCAATTACTACTGGACCTACAATTGCTTATGGTACGACCAAAGTGAATGTGAATATGACGCTTGATGGAGATCCATTAAAAGTTAATTATTGGTTGAAGGTAGGTGATAGCAAGCAAGCTATTACTCCAAAGAAAATAAACTCTGATAAGGAACAACATCAACTGACTTTTGTTTTGCCTGAGTCACAGACTTCCGTAATGCAAATAGAAGCTAACTACCTTCGTCGGATGAAGTCGGTAGAAAGTACTGTTGAATCTCCATTATATACACTTAGTTTGGCTTATCCTGGTGATGTTTGGAATAATAAAGCAACGCTACAGGTAGATAAGGTGGTGGAAACAGGCTGGGATTTTCAATATTCTAAGAAAGGAAATTGGAGTGCTGCGGATTATTCGTTATCGGGAACAGAAATATATTTGAAAAGCCTTCCATCGAACGAAAAATTGATTTGTCGATTTGTAAATAGAGATAAAGAAGGTGATATTGTTGGAACTTCTAATCTTTTGACGATTCATACGGAAAAAGAAATGCAGCTTCCTAATGCCAATATGGAAGAGTGGTCTTATGAAACCGGAACAAATGACTGGTGGCGTAAATGGTTCCCATGGAATAGTGAAAGCTCTAAGGGCTGGAATACTATTAATGAGAAAACTACTGCTGATGGTGGTGGAGGTATTGCCAGTGCTTATGCTTATATCGCAAATTCCGGTACGATTCAGACTGCTGATTGTTATGAAGGAGATTATGCAGCATTAATACGAACTATAGGTTGGGGTAAAGGAACTACAGCTCCAGGTCCTTTTTGGGATGGAAGCATGAAAAGAGTGGATCCTGGTTATCTTTATTTAGGAGAATATTCAGAAAGTCCGGAGAGTACCTACATTCCTTATGCTTTTGTTTCTCGTCCTGCGGCTTTATCTTTCTATTATAAGTATACTCCTGCGTCGGGTAAACAACAAAGTAATGATAATTTTGAAATTCGAGTGATTGTTGAACATAGAGAGGGAGATAATAAAATAGTATTAGCGGATGAATATCTTAAAGAAGGGGGGATTGTTGCTGAATATACCCCAAAGAAAATTCAGCTAAACTATGTTGATGTTCATCATCAGGCTACCCATTTGTATATATTATTCAAATCAGGAACTGTAACAGAATACAAATATTTCAAGGTACCTTCAAGAATGAATTTAAGTGATGGTGAATATATTGGAAGTCAGTTGTATATTGACAATATAAAGTTAGAATATAATTAAAAAAACTGTGCTATGAATAAAATAGTATCTATAATAATCGTTTTAATCTTGAGTATGCATATACTTACTTCATGTGATCGCGAAAACATGGATTTTGGAAAAGAGTCCAATGATTATGGACAAGTGAATTTGGCTTCTATGGGACTGTCGGTAAATGTAAATGCTACTCCAGTATCTCGTGCTGAAACAGTAGATCCCAGTAATTATATAGTAGGCATCTATAATGCAGAAGATGAAACTTTGGTTTCGGAATGGAAATATAGTGAGCTTCCTGAGATTTTTCAGTTAAAGGTGGGAAAATATAAAGTGATAGCTCATGCTCCTAATGTTGATACAGCTTTATTTGATGAACCCTATTGTGAAGGATCGAAGAATTTTGAGATTCAGAAAGATCAGATTACTAATCTTGAAACGGTTAACTGTACATTGAATTGTATCATGGTGACTATCCAATATGATGAGAATTTCAGGAAATTGTTGGGGGATGAGGCTAATATTAAAGTTACTGTTAATAATAAATACTCTCTTAATTTTGAAAAAGATGAAACTCGTGCCGGTTATTTTCCTGCGGAAGCGAGTGGTAATGTAATTGATGCGAACTTTATAGGTGAGCTTGATGATGAACTAGATGTGCCAATTAATAAATCCTTTCCTAATATAAATATTGGCTCTCAGTTGATTATTACTTATACATTGCGGGATGCTAATGGTGATCCGGGCACAGGAGGAGTTGTCAATCCGTCCGTTGAGTATGATGTTACCTGTGATATTGTAGAGTTGGATGGTTCTGTTCATCCCGGAAAGGAAGAGGGAATAGACGACTTTCCATCAGGAGGAGATAAGGAAGGTACTGACCCTACTGTGACAAGTGGTAATAAGAATTTTGATTTGAATACTCCAATTGATGCAAATGACTATAATGAGGAGGTTGATGGTCCTGTTGTTGTGAATTTGTTGGCTTCCAGAGGAATAAAGAATGTGATTGTGGAGATTACAAGTACTGATAGCGATTTTGTGGCGGCTGTAGTAGAGTTGTTTGGTGCTACATCCTTTGATTTGGCAAACCCGCCGGCAGATGAGGATCATAAAAATAACTTGATTTCATTAGGTTTCCCGGTTGGAGATGAAGTGAAAACAACAGAGACGGTACCTTTTAATATTACAAAATTTGTTCCACTGTTGCAGGTATATCATGGCATGCATCAGTTTAAGATTACGGTGAAAGATGTAACAAATGCATCTGCTACAGCTACTTTGACGTTGAATACCAAGTAAAATGAAGTAAAGGAGTATGATGAAAAAGATAAATAAATATATCATTTTATCCCTACTGGCTTTAACTGGTTGTCAGAGTGATGAAAATATAGGCTATGGCGGAGAAGGTACGCTTCGTTTGGAGGTACAGATGAAAAATGACTTGCAGGTGGTTGTTACTCGTTCTCTGACTGTTGATGAAGAAAGTGCTTTGGCAAAAGATTGTAAAATTCGAATTTATGATACGGATAAGTTGATTCGTAAATACTTGGGCACGGCAGAACTTCCGGAAGAAGGAATAACATTGCCTTCCGGTGAATACCGGGTACGGGTGACTGCCGGAGATTCTGTGGCTGCATCGTTTACCAAAAAGTTCTATGAGGGAGTTAAACCTTTCACTGTCGAAAGAGCAAAAGTAACCCCGGTAGATGTAATATGCAATATTGCGAACACAGTAACAAAAGTTGCTTTTGGTGAATCTTTGAAAACTGTTTTTAAAGAAGAATATGCTGTGTCAATAGCCGTAAAGGCAGAAAATGGAATATTGGATTTTAATGCGGATAATTTGGAAGCAATGGGATATTTTTCTCTTCCAGCCGATTGCGATACTTTGTTTTGTACATTTTCGGCAACTGATATTGCAGGACGTCCGTATACACAGATTGATACTATTCCACAAGCAAAAGCAGCCACTCTTTATCAGTTGACTTATGAATATAAGGATATTGAGGTGGGAAATCCTGATACCGGAGGAGCTATTTTACATTTACAAGTGGATGCCACTCCGTTGGAAATCATTGAAGAAGAGGTTATGTATTACCGTCGCCCGGTATTTACTGCTAAATATGGAGATGAAACTTTAAATCTGGATGCCACAAGTTATGTTGCTACTGAAAGTGGTTCGGATGTTACTATAAATATTACTGGCTCTTCTGCTTTGCAACAGGTACTTCTTTCATCTGAACAGTTTCCTGAATTTTTGGCAACAAGTGAAAACTCTTTTGACTTGAAAAATCTGACAGAGGAACAAAAAACTCAGTTGACAGCAGGTGGAATACTGATTGATGAAAAAGCAGAATCCAAAGGATATGCATTGAATCTGACTCTGTCTGCTGATTTGATTCGAAAATATACGGTTAACGAAGGGTTTTATGCAATTAGTTTAACTGCGACAGACGCAAATAATAAGATGCGTATAGCAAACTGGAAGATGGTAGTTTCAAATGCTACCGTACAAACAGAGCCTGTTCCGGTCTATGAAGTGTGGGCAACAAAAGCAACTTTGTATGGTAGTGTTCTTCCCGGTCGTGAGCCACAAGGTATATTGGCCTTCCGCTATCGTAAGGCGGATGAACAAGATTGGAAAATAGTAGATGCCGTTCGTGACGGACAGAACGTTCAGAGTGTGTCTGCTGTGACAGGATTGCTTTCTGACACGAAGTATGAATATCAATTAATGGATGGTGATGTACTATCTACAGTTGTCTGTACGTTCACTACGGAAAAAGCATTGCAATTGGGAAATAGTAGTTTTGAATATTGGTCGGGAAGTGTTCCTACCTATATTGCGCCTTCATCTGCCGAAAGTGATATTTTTTGGGATTCAGGAAATCATGGTTCCAAATCTGCGAGTGTCGATATTACGGTTGCCGATGCTTCTATTAGACATAGTGGAAAATATTCTGCCAAGTTAACCTCAACAGATGCCAAAGTTTTGGGGATCGGACAGTTTGCAGCAGGTAATCTATTTGCTGGCAGATATTTGAAAACAATAATGGATGGATTGAAAGGAAATGGTGTCTTAGGTTGGGGGCGTCCTTTTACTGCTCGTCCGTCAGCTTTACGTGTCTATGTTAAGTATCGTCCTAAAGCGGTAACTAACCCATTGCCTGAGCAAGGATTGATTTCAGGGGAGCCAGATCAGGGAATCATTTATGTGGCTATAGGTGATTGGTCTGGAACGGGTGGTGAATATATTCCAGGATATGAATGGGCTGTCGTTGCGCAGACAGATTTTAATCATCCGGAAAATACACGTACTTTTGATCCGAATGATGAGAATATAATAGCCTATGGTGAGCGTATCTTTACGGAGGATATTGGCGAAGACGCTGAAATGGCAGAAATTGTCATTCCTCTGAATTATCGTGATAACACTCGTTTGCCCAAATATATTGTGATGGTTGCTTCATCTAGTCGTTATGGAGATTATTTTGCCGGGGCCGTGGGAAGCATTATGTGGATAGATGATGTAGAACTTGTATATTAACTGTTGATTATCAAATAAATATTGCACGTGAAAAAGTTTTTAATATATATCTTGTTAATGGCGGGGATGACTGCACAGGCACAAGAGTTTAAACGTAATATAGAGGCTCGTACTTTTGTTCCGAAAGGACAATGGATTGTGGGTAGTTCGGTTTCTTATTCCGAACACAACGAGCAGAACTACCAATTCCTGGTAATTGACGGTTTTAATTCGGATGGATATACCTTTAAGGTGAGCCCGATGTTTTGTTATGCATTTAAAGATAATGTGGCTGCCGGAGGGCGTTTCTCTTATGGGCGTACATTAACAAAATTAGATGGTGTGACTTTGAATCTTGACGAGGATACTAAATTTGATGTGAATGATATGTATCAATTGAAGCATACATATGGTGCTATTGGGATTCTTCGAAATTATATCAACTTAGGAACAAGCAGGCGTTTTGCTCTTTTTGCAGAAACAAGGTTGGAAGTCGGTGGAAGTCAGTCCAAGATCGTTACGAAGGATAATACTTCGCTGACTGGAACTTACTCAAAGACTACAGATTTTGGTTTGGGAGTTGCTCCTGGTATTGTTGCATTTATAAACAATTTTACAGCAGTCGAGGTCAGTATTGGAGTACTTGGACTAGATTTTAGTAAGGTAAAACAGACTACAGATCAAGTATATATCGGAGAGCGTTCGTCAAGTTCGGCAAACTTTAAAATTAACCTATTCTCCATTGGATTAGGTATAGCATTCTATTTATAAGGAAGGAATAATGAGTCGATTAATCTATATATGTGTAATGGTTGTGTTGGCTGGAGTACAGACACTTTCGGCACAACAACGGGATACAATTATAATACGTGATACCATTTATTTGGATAAAGCGGAATTGGAGAGAAAGAAAGATAAAGATATTGTGGAGAACACTAACTTGGTTCGTATAAAACCAATAGGACGTTTTGACCGTGGAATTGTGAGTTACCGGTTTATTCCTAAGAAAAAATGGATCGGTGGTCTGACTTTCTCCTATGTTAATTTTGATAGTGACGACAGTCGTTTGCTGTTCTCCATGCTAAAGGATTTTGATTGTAACTTTAAGACGTTTTCTGTTAAGCCCTTTGTTGGTTATGCAATAAAGGATAATGTTGTGGTTGGAGTAAAGCTCGGATATAATCATACAATTGCTGATTTAGGAAATATATCGCTTAATATTGATGAAGAGTCGGATTTCTCGTTGAGTAATATGAGGTATGCGGAGGATCTTTATTCTTTTGGTTTGTTCCATCGTTCGTATGTCGGGCTTGATAGGGGGAAGTTATTCGGATTATTTAATGAGACGACATTAACATATTTGAATGGGACATCAAGTTTTGCCAGAGGAGAAGGAGCGGAATATAAGCGGACGGATACGACGATAAATGAATTGCATTTGGGTATCAATCCGGGAGTTGCTGTTTTTATAACACAGAATGTTTGTGCAGAGCTTTCTTTTGGAGTTGTGGGTTTCAAATATAGGTCGGAGAAACAAAGCAATAATTTGGGAGAAACTGGGAAACGACGGTCTAGCGGTGCTGATTTTAAGATCAATCTGTTTAATATAAATATTGGTTTAATTTTTTGCATGTAATGGTGATGCGTATTATATATAATTTATTTCTTAGCGCAGTATTTGTGTGTTTACTGCAAAGCTGTATCAAAAATGATATAGGATACCCGCAGATTGCATTGTCTATTGTAGAAATGCAAGTGACTGGACAACGAGGGAATGCTGTCATTTCCGAAGATAACCGTACAGTTACACTTAATATAGAAGAGACGCAGGACTTGAAAAAAGTTCAAGTCACTGCCTTTACTGTGACGGAAGGTGCTGAAAGTACGCTTGCGGTGAACGATATTATTGATTTGACGACTCCTTATAAGGTCACATTGTCACTTTATCAAAATTATCAATGGAGTATTCTTGCCAACCGTAATATAGACCGGACTTATAAACTCCAAAATCAGGTTGGGGTATCTGAGATTAATGAGGAACAGCGGTTGGCTGTGGCTTATGTGACAAAAGATACAAAATGGAAAGATCTGCAATTGCTTGAACTGAAGTTGGGACCTGTCGGCTCTACTTATAATGGAAGTACTGAAATTCCTTCTTTAGATTGGACAGTATATTCCAATTACGCCTCTGCTAAAATCTTAGTGAAATATAAAAATTTCTTTGAAGAAGAGTGGGAAGTGCGTGCTTATCGTAAAGATAAAAATGCTGACACGAAGCGGGCAGATGGATGGGTGAATGTAGCATGGTTATATGGTGAAGGTCTTGAAGGAGCGGATAATGGGTTTGAAATCCGTGAGGCTTCTGCTATTGAATGGCAAAAGGTAGATAAATCTTATATAACATTTGATGGGGCGGCATTTATTGCACGTATTCCTCATTTGAAGGCGGAGACAGAATATGTTTGTCGGGCTTATTCTGGAATTGATTATGGTACAGAACTTTCCTTTACAACAGGAAAGGCTGTCGAAATTCCGAATAGTTTGTTCGAAGATTGGAGTAAAGAGGATAAGGGAAATAACAAGATACTTTGGAAACCATGGGCAGAAGGAATGGAGAAAGGTTATTGGGATACGGGTAACAAAGGTGCTACCACTGTTGGTACCAGTAATACGATTCCAGTACTTGATACATGGAATGGTTCGGGTAAGGCTGCACAGTTGAAATCTGTTTATATTGTGTTAAAATTTGCTGCTGGTAACTTGTTTGTCGGAGATTATTTAAGAACAGATGTTACTGATGGAGTTCTTAGTTTTGGTAAGCCATTTACAGAACGACCAACTCGCTTGAAAGGACATATTAAATATACAAGTGTAACTATCGACAAATCAACTTCTGAATTTAGTTATTTGAAAGGTAGACCTGATTCTTGTCATATTTATATCGCTTTAGGTGATTGGGATGAGCCTGTGGAAATTCGAACTAAAAAGAGTGAACGTAAATTGTTCGATAAGAATGATTCGAATATCATTGCTTATGCGGAATTTATTTCAGGGAAAACTATACCTCAATATACGGAGTTGGATTTACCTTTAGTTTACCGTTCTACTAGTCGTGTTCCTAAATATCTGGTGTTAGTATGTACGGCAAGTAAGTATGGTGATTACTTTACAGGGGGAGATGGTAGTACTTTGTGGGTTGATGATTTTAGTTTGGAGTATGATTATGATGATTAATATTTGGGAAGAGATAAATATACGTTTTTCGTTGGTTTAAAAGGAAAAAACAGACCAGATTTTGCTAGGATAAGACTATTTGTTTATAATTCTTAGAGCTTCTATTTTAGTATATATGTTTTTATAACAAAAGGCTGGAATGCAAGTTCTCGAACGAGTGATAAGTTTAACGATAGGCTAGGATGAAATGAGTGAACCGTGCGGAAATGAATAGAAACTAACTCGAATATTTTCTCATCGTGATAAGAACATTTTCTCACGGTGATAGGAATTAATACTCATCCCTATGAGAATATTTTCTCATCGCGATGAGTATTTTTTCTCATAGCGGTGAGAATTGTTTGAGAATATAATAAGGTATATTATGCTATGTATTAATCAAATAACTATTTTACATTTTTCATTTTACACATCCTAATTCATCGTTCAAAAAGCTCTTAATCTCTAAAAACATGTTTTTTACTGCATTTATTAAAAATGTATCGGGGATAATCCCGTTCTTTTATTCTTTTTTAAGCCCGAAAACAGTTAGTCCATAACCGTACAACAGAGTGCGGTTGTTTCTTTATCAGAATATAGATAAGGTGATATGCTTTGACTATTCACAAGAGGAAATATAACTGTCGGGAATAATATACAAAAAAGACTGTCTTGGAATTTTAAGACAGTCTTTCGTTCAATTCATCATTTTATTTCTTATTCTTTCAAAGCCTCTTGAAGATCAATGCCCAGTGCTTTGGCAACTCCTGTTCCGTATGCCGGATCGGCCTTATAGCAATTGCGCACGTGGCGCTGTTTGATGAACAATTCGGAATCTCCCATGGCGCGGGCTGTATTCTCGAACAATAATTGCTGTTCGTCTGCCGGCATCAGTCGGAACAAGTCACCCGGTTGGCTGTAATAGTTATCATCATATTCACGTTCATTGTAATTGTAAACTTCGCCTGTTACTTTGAGAGGCGGTTCTTTCATATCGGGAGAATCCTGCCATTCGCCGTAGCTGTTCGGCTCATACCCTTTTGCAGAACCGTAGTTCCCGTCAACGCGCATTGCTCCGTCTCTATGATAAGCATGGAAAGGGCAGCGTGGCTTGTTTACTGGAATTTGTTCCGCATTCACTCCGAGACGGTAACGCTGTGCGTCACCATAAGAGAAGAGACGTCCTTGTAGCATTTTGTCGGGAGACAATCCGATACCGTCTACAAGATTCATCGGGTTGAATGCTGCTTGTTCCACTTCAGCGAAGTAGTTTTCCGGGTTGCGGTTCAATTCAAGGATGCCGACATCTTGTAAAGGGAAGTCTTTGTGCGGCCACACTTTGGTCAAGTCGAACGGATTAATGCGATAATTGTCCGCTTCTTCCTCTGTCATTAGCTGAATCTGGAATAACCATTTCGGGTAATCGCCTTTTTCGATACTCTCGAAGAGATCACGTTGATGTGATTCACGGTCTTTGGCAACGATAGCTTCTGCTTCCTGGTCTGTCAGATTTTTGATACCTTGCAAGGTGCGCAGGTGGAATTTCACCCAGATACGTTGGTTGTCTGCATTGATAAAACTATAAGTGTGGCTGCCGAATCCGTGCATATGACGATAAGAATAAGGAATACCGCGGGGGCTCATGGTGATAGTAACCTGATGCAAAGCTTCGGGCAGAAGCGTCCAGAAATCCCAGTTACTATTGGGGCTGCGCATGTTCGTCTTGGGGTCACGTTTGATGGCATGATTCAAATCTGGAAATTTGAGCGGGTCACGTAAAAAGAATACAGGTGTATTGTTTCCAACCAAATCCCAGTTTCCCTCCTCTGTGTAGAATTTCATGGCAAAACCACGGATATCGCGTTCTGCATCAGCGGCTCCACGTTCCCCTGCTACCGTAGAGAAACGTACGAAACATTCTGTTTGCTTTCCGACTTCACTGAAAATAGCTGCACGGGTGTACTTCGTAATGTCGTGGGTAACGGTGAAAGTTCCGTAAGCTCCTGAACCTTTGGCGTGCATACGTCTTTCCGGAATCACCTCACGATCAAAATGGGCAAGCTTCTCGATAAGCCAGGGATCCTGTAACATCACAGGTCCGCGTTGGCCTGCGGTTTGCGAGTTTTGATTGTCGGCGACGGGCCGTCCGTTCGCAGCAGTAAGTTTTTTCTTTTCCATAAATAGTTTTTTTAGTCGGAAGCTAAGCATAACTAAAACCGTAGTTCCCTTATCCTTTTATTCCGTGGTTTGTAATATGTAACAAAGATAGGCTTGTTTTGCTTGTCTGTCAAACAGATAATTTCTATCTAAAGATAGAGAATAACTATGAATAAATGTATCTACCGGCTGCTATTTATTTTTCTCACCGGAATAATTGGGCTGAGAGACGGGAGACAGGTCTGTTGGAATTGCATAAAAAAGGGGATGTGTCAAAATGCTGACACACCCTCTTTTTCATATTTTATAGTCCTGGTATATTCTCTTTTTTCTATGCCGCGTTTTTTTGATTCATTTGGTAACAAGTTGCTATATTCCAATTGTCCTTTGTTACCAATAGCCCAATAAACATAAATTTACCAGCTTTGATGAGCCGCTTTCCTTCTTTTATCAGTTTAGCACACATCTTTTTGATATTAAAAGCTATAGCAAAGAATGCCAAGTCCATTGTAACCATTTCTTCTCCAATATGCCGGAACCGGCGGTATGCCATGTTGTATTTCATTTGTCCAAACACAGCTTCGGGCTCTATACACCTCCTGCCTCTATGCTTGAGACCTTCTTCTGAGAGCAATCTTTCCCGTGCCTGCTGTTTATATTGGTTTAATCTGTAGTTGACTTCTATAATACGATTCCCCCGTGCTTTAAAGCAACTACCGCGCAAAGGACATCCTTGACATCTTTGTGCTTTATACCGGCCGCTTTCTGTGATGTATCCGCTTGCAGTTTTGTCATGTTTGGTCCCTATACGGTTCATATGCTGCCCCATAGGGCAAACGTAATAATCCTCTTCTGCATTGTAATAGAGACTTTCCGCATGGAACGGGTTGGGAGTATAACGGGGACGCTGTTCTTTATGGAAGAAGTTGTACTTAACAAAAGCTTCTATCCCGTTCTCCTGCATGAACCGGTAATTTTCTTCCGAACCGTAACCGGAGTCTGCCACACCGATGTTGGGCAAGCGGTTATAGCGATTTTGGAAGGAGTGGAAGAAAGGGATGAGGGTCAGTGTATCGGTAGGGTTAGGAAACAGGCTGAAGTCTATAATAAATTGGTTTTCAGTACCTATTTGCAAATTATATCCGGGCTTGGTCTGCCCGTTCTTCATGGCGTCTTCTTTCATGCGCATGAATGTGGCATCAGGATCGGTCTTGGAATAGGAGTTACGTTCTCCAAGGGTATCAAGGTGGCTGTCGTATTCCATAAGCTTGTCACGATACCCTTCAAGTTCCCTGAGTTGTTTCTTCTTTTCACGAAGGGCTTTCTTCTGCTCCTTATCCTTTGTTGCAGGCTGGCGTTCCAGGACTTCTTTAAGTTCATTCACTATATCAGAGAGCATGGCGGGAGTAAATTCAACTGAGGTGTCTTTTACCGAGTTCTCTTGTGCGATAGTTTCATCCACCTGTTCCAAAAGGATGCGAATCTTGTCCAGCAACTTCGCACGCTGCTTTTCAACACTCTTGCGCCAGACAAAAGTATATTTGTTGGCTTTTGACTCAATCTTAGTGCCGTCGATATACTCGACGTCAAGACTGATGAAACCTTTGTCGGCAAGAACAAGAACCAACTGGGTGAATACATGATTTATCTCCTCCTTTACACGGTTACGAAAACGGTTGATCGTGATAAAATCCGGATGCTCATTACCGGAAAGCCAGATATAATGAATGTCACGAAGAAGAAGCTTCTCTATTTTACGGCAAGAATAGATATTGTTCATGTAGGCATAGATAATCACCTTAAGCATCATCTTAGGATGATAAGGACAACGCCCGTTGTCCTTATACAGCTTCTTGAAGGTATCAAGATTGAGATTATCAACGACAGTGTTAACTATGCGGACCGGATCGTTCGCCGCAATATTTTCATCAATTCTTTGAGGAAAAAGAACTGTTTGGTTGGGAATGTAAGGACGAAAATGTAACTTTGCCATAACGAAAACTTATGCCTAAAGATACTAAAACTTTGGGTAATAACAAAGCCCGGGCTTGAGAAAGTCTGGGCTTTGCGCATAAAAAAAGGTTGTGTCAGCATTTTGACACAACCCCCTTGTTTGGCTTTGCAATCTGGCATTATAAGATTTCAACCAGCTATTGTATATCGTATCTCCCGGATAGGTATACATAGAATCGACATTTACCTTGTAATTAGCTCTTTTCAGCTGATAACAGGCACTACTATCCAAGAATGGATCGGACTCACTACATGAGCTTATTATTAGAACTGCTAATAATAAGACAAGCATCACAATGTGTTTTTTCATAAGTTATAAATTAAAAAATATTAGTTTGTAAACTTGTTAACAAAGACAGAATTATCTTTTAGCCAGGCTGCTGTAAAGAAAATGGGTACCCCAAAATCATTTGGACTGATATCAGAGTTTATATAATCCAGTAGGTACTCCAAAGGGTTATCCGGTGTTATGTTTTCATTGGCAAGGGGATCCAAAATTAGTCCTCTGATTATTGAACTAGCCATGATTGATTTGCTTTTTTCCGATATATCGCCCTTCTTGGTAGTAGATTTATTTAAGATCTCATTCAACGCGACCTTTACATCTTGATAATTAAGGTCCGATTCAACAATTAGAATTGCTCGTCGTCCAAATTCAATAGAACCAACATAAATAAGTTCGCTTAATTGCTCTTGGACTATCGGCGAGTTGCTTAGTTCCCCCTCAGGCATATCCATAGCAATAGAAAAATAACTCTGGCTAATATCTAATACTGCCACTGTTTTATGAGTTAGATTAGAAGATGTTATTCTGAATAATTCGGATAAATTAATTTCCTCACCGAAAGATAAAGCTAGTTGTTCATAAGAATCTATCTGCTTCAATGTAAATGAAAACTGATAGTTAGGTTTCAACACATTATCATCTTGTAGCTTTTTCTGGATAGCCTTAAGCATATTATCGTATGAAGGTGTAATCGTTTCGGATTTTAAAGGCAAACTATAGCTGATCGTAATGGGATTCATTGGCACATTAAAAAGTTGATGTACATCGTTGACATCATTCGCTTTCATAATACCACCAATGAATACCTCATAAGGATTTTTGACCGCAAACTTGGTTGACGTATACTGATTATTTTGAGCAAAACTGCTAACATGGAGAATAGAGAAGAATATGATATATATTATTGCTGCTTTCATGTTTTCTATATTAAAGTTTAACTTCCGGGATTAATTCAAATGTGTACTGTACTTTTAGCCACGCCACCTGATTATTTAGAATGTTACTGCTTCCACCCAAATACGTAACTAATTCGGAATATGATAATAATGAGAAATTCTGTCCTATCATCGACAGTGAGCCATGAATATTGCTATCCTTTACCCAGAAGAAACCTGTATTAAGAATAAGTGTGGCTTCTCCGTCCCTACTTCCACAATAGTCCCATGTTCCAGTAACGCTGTTGTACAAATACAAATCACCCTTATTCCATTCGGCTTTATAGCCCTGAATTAAACCACCTCGCTTTATGATTGATACAGAATCATTTCTGAATATAATTTTTTCAGGTTGAAACATTGCTACACGATCCCCAAAATACTGACTGGACTTATCAATATCTACCACTCCAGATTCCTGCCCAGCTGGTTTATACTGTAATTCCACAATATTCATGGATTTTGGGTAATAACTCAAACCGTCTATTGATGGCTGCTCAATGCTCTTGCGGTTATCATCAGAGCAAGATGTAGCTACAATTATCGCAAACAATATTAATAATAAAGGATTTAAATGCCGCAATATTGCTTTATCTCGCCCAATAATCTGCCGACATTGCCTACTTAGGTTTACAGAAAAAAAACTAGATGTCCTTTTAGATATGCTATCTAATGTTACTAATAGGGATGATAGTGCTTTTCTTTTTATCATTGCTAATATTTTTATAATATGTATATTATATATAATATTTATCCTGACTAAATATGTTTTGCTTGCAGGGGTTACTTAATAAACGTATCAAAAACAGGAATGTTCTCATACATACCCAATATTACTCCTAAAAACTGATATTTAATACTTCCGCTATATATTTCCTTCCCTGCGATAAATCTCTTTGCACAAGTTAAATACTAAAATATTGCATAATAGGTGTTGAAGATAACGATAAGCAATGTGAAAATCAGATTGCACCGTACCCGCAAGAAAATATATGTATTAATGAATGGTAAATAATAGAAGAGGAGATGGAAACGGAGAAGAATATAGAAGATAATATAAGAAGTGCATTAAAACACGCACTTGAACGGCGGCAAATGGAACGTTTGTCTTCCAATTTCTCCTATCGGATGATGGGATATCCGCCTGGAAGCAGAGAAACAGCGAAAAAGAAAAGCGAAAATCGGTTGGGTGGCCTTGCTTACATCAGTTTTCGCATTGCTGGGACTCGGCATTTACTTTTTGTTCTTTTATTTGGATATAAACTTTGTCGGTTACTAGCTGCAGGCAGATATCCGGTCGGAAGTTCCTTTGTTGAAGTTTTATATCTATATAGCTTTGCTGGTCTTAATTTTGTTAGGGGTAGATTATTGGTTGCGTAAGAAGTATATCTGAAAATAATTCTGTTACTTTGCAATCCAATTTAAAATGTAAGGAAACAATGAGAAGTTTTGCCTCTGATAATAATTCCGGTGTGCATCCGTTGGTGATGGAAGCGCTGAACCGGGCGAATATAGACCATGCGTTAGGTTATGGCGATGATAAATGGACGGAAGAAGCCGTAGCAAAGATTAAGGAAACCTTCACTCCGGACTGCGTTCCTTTATTTGTATTCAATGGAACAGGCAGCAATGTCGTGGCACTGCAATTAATGACCCGCCCGTATCATTCTATCTTTTGTGCGGAAACCGCCCATATCTATGTTGACGAATGTGGTTCGCCCGTGAAAATGACCGGTTGTCAGATTCGTCCGATTGCTACCCCGGACGGCAAACTTACCCCGGAATTGATGCAACCTTATCTTCACGGCTTTGGCGACCAGCATCATTCACAGCCCAAAGCTCTTTATATCTCCCAATGTACCGAACTTGGCACGATTTACACTCCCGAAGAACTGAAACGTCTTACTGACTTTGCCCATCTGAACGGTATGTACGTTCATATGGACGGAGCAAGAATTGCTAATGCCTGTGCCGCTTTAAATCTTTCTTTAAAAGAATTGACCGTAGATTGCGGAGTCGATATTCTTAGTTTCGGAGGAACGAAGAACGGATTGATGATGGGTGAGTGCGTTATCATATTCAATAAGGACTTGCAACCGGAAGCCCGTTTTATCCGTAAGCAATCCGCCCAACTGGCATCGAAGATGCGTTATCTTTCCTGCCAGTTCACGGCTTATCTGACAGATGGGCTTTGGCTGAAGAATGCGAGTCATGCCAATGCAATGGCTGCTAAACTCTACAATGAATTGAAAAAGCTTCCGGAGGTAACCTTCACTCAAAAAGCAGAGAGCAATCAGTTGTTCCTGACGATGCCCCGCCCGATAATCGACCGGATGCTGGAATCTTACTTCTTTTATTTTTGGAACGAGGATAACAACGAGATTCGTCTGGTAACTTCTTTTGATACCACAGAAGAAGATGTTGACGAATTTATACGAGTTTTGAAACGTTAAAAGAGAAATAAGGAACAACAAAATCCTGTGTAACGCTGTTGTAATAAGAAGTTTGAAACTAACTTTGTCCCCGAAGTTTTCAACTTCTTATTATATATGGATACTAGACAGAACAGGCTGATATTACTTGCGCTATTATTATTGACACAAACCTTTATTAGTGCGCAGACGCATTCTATTCAGATAGGAATGCCGGAAGATTCTGTATCTGTTACGGCCATTAATGATTCTGTTCCGCTAAAGCGCAGCTTTTTCAAGAAGTTTCTTGATTACTTCAATGATGCCAATAAGGAAAAAAAGAATAAAAAGTTTGATTTCAGTGTGATAGGAGGCCCTCACTATTCCAGTGATACGAAGTTCGGACTCGGACTGGTGGCGGCAGGTTTATATCGTACGGATTATAATGATACAATTCTTCCGCCTTCAAACGTATCTCTTTACGGAGATGTCTCTACGGTGGGATTCTATTTATTGGGAGTCCGCGGAACTCATCTGTTTCCACAGGATAAATACCGGTTGAACTATAATCTTTATTTTTATTCTTTCCCCAGTCTCTATTGGGGAAGAGGATACGATAACGGAGCAAATTCCGATAATGAAAGTGAATATAAACGTTTCCAAGCACAGGTGAAGGTGGACTTCATGTTCTGTATGGCAAAGAATTTCTATATCGGGCCGATGGCTGTATTCGATTACATCGACGGACGCGATTTTGAAAAGCCGGAGCTATGGGAAGGAATGGCGGCACGGACTACCAACATAAGTCTCGGGCTTTCTCTTCTCTACGACTCACGTGATTTTCTGACAAATGCTTACCGGGGGTACTATCTGCGGCTGGACCAGCGGTTCAGTCCTGCTTTTCTTGGCAATAAATATGCGTTCAGCAGTACCGAACTGACTACCAGTTACTATCACCCCGTATGGAAAGGCGGAGTGCTGGCAGGACAATTCCACACACTGCTGACTTACGGAGATACCCCGTGGGGATTGATGGCAACTTTAGGAAGCTCTTATTCGATGCGTGGGTACTACGAAGGGCGTTATCGTGATAAGTGTGCGATGGATGCGCAAATAGAACTGCGGCAACACGTTTGGAAACGAAATGGAGTGGCCGTATGGGTGGGAGCAGGGACTATCTTTCCGAAGTTCTCCGACTTTGCCCCGAAACATATTCTTCCCAACTATGGTTTCGGCTACCGTTGGGAGTTTAAAAAGAGAGTGAATGTACGTTTGGACTTAGGTTTTGGTAAACACCAGACCGGATTTATCTTTAATATAAATGAAGCTTTTTAAGAATATAAAGAATTGGTTGGAAAATCAGGAACACTTGTTTTATCTGTTTCTGTTTATCCTGATAGTGCCTAACATCGTCCTCTGTTTTACGGAGCCGCTGCCGGTGATGGCAAAAGTAACTAATGTATTGCTGCCTTTAGGAGGCTATTACCTGTTGATGACTTTATCGAGGAACTGTGGCAAAATGCTTTGGATTTTGTTCCTGTTTCTCTTTTTCGGAGCTTTCCAAATCGTATTGCTTTATTTGTTCGGACAGTCTATCATCGCTGTGGATATGTTCTTGAACCTGGTGACTACCAATTCGAGTGAAGCGCTCGAACTACTTGATAACCTGACACCTGCCATTATCGCCGTAGTCATACTGTATGTTCCCGCACTGATATTGGGAACGATTTCAATTATCCGCAAGCGGAAACTCTCGATAGAGTTTATCCGCAAAGAACGGAGGAGAGCACTCATCGTTTTGGGAATCTCCCTTCTCAGCCTTGCCGGAGCCTATGTGCAGGATTCAGGATATGAACTGAAATCGGATTTATATCCGCTGAACGTCTGTTATAATGTAGGTCTTGCCTTTCAGCGGACAGCCTTGACACAGAACTATCATCACACGTCGGAAGACTTTACCTTCCATGCCAAAACTACCCGTCCGAAAGAAAAACGGGAAGTATATGTGATGGTAGTAGGGGAGACGTCCCGTGCCCTGAACTGGCAATTATATGGTTATGAACGTGAAACGAATCCGTTGCTGTCTCGGCAAACCGGATTGATTGCTTTTCCGAAGGTACTGACTGAATCAAATACGACACACAAAAGTGTACCTATGCTGATGTCGGACGTCAATGCCTGCAACTACGACTCTATTTATCATCAAAAAGGGATTATCACCGCTTTTAAAGAAGCGGGTTTCCAAACTGCTTTCTTCTCCAATCAGCGTTATAACCATTCGTTTATCGATTTTTTCGGGATGGAAGCCGATACGTATGATTTTATAAAAGAAGATTCTATTGATTACAGTTACAACCCGTCTGACGACGAACTCTTGAAATTAGTGGAACAAGAACTGGAGAAAGGGGCTACGAAACAGTTTATCGTGCTCCATACCTATGGCTCTCATTTTAATTACCGCGAACGTTATCCTTTGGAAAACACGTTCTTCACACCGGATTATCCGGTTGACGCGGAAAGGAAGTACCGGAATAACTTGGTGAACGCTTACGATAATTCTATCCGTTACACGGATGCTTTCCTGTCAAGAATCATCCGTATGCTGGAAAAACAACAGGCAGACGCCGCCATGATTTATACTTCCGACCACGGAGAGGATATTTTCGACGATTCCCGTCATTTGTTCCTTCATGCTTCGCCTGTACCTTCTTACTATCAGCTTCATGTGCCGTTTCTTGTTTGGATGTCCGGCAGTTATCGCGAGACTTACCCTGAACACTGGGAAGCCGCAATGGATAATAGGGATAAGAATGTGTCTTCCAGCAGCTCTTTTTTTCCGACCATACTGGATTTGGGTGGAATAGAAACTCCTTACCGGGATAATTCACAATCCGTAATAGCTTCACTTTATCAAATGAAGCCGAGGGTCTATTTGAATGACCATAACGAACCCCGTCCGTTGGATGATTTGGGTATGAAAAAGCAGGATTTCCAAATGTTGGAGCAAAAGGAAATTGATTATTAGCCGGTTATTATAAATTGTGCTAAATTTTGAATCCAAAAGCGGGATTGGTGTGTTATTTGCCGTATGATGTATGAACGATTAAATTCATAAAACATGGCCTATATAGATTATTACAAGATTCTTGGAGTAGACAAAAGTGCTTCTCAGGACGATATCAAAAAGGCTTTTCGTAAGTTGGCCCGGAAATATCATCCTGACCTGAATCCCAATGACCCGAGTGCAAAGGATAAGTTTCAGGAAATCAACGAAGCCAATGAGGTACTGAGTGACCCTGAGAAACGTAAAAAGTATGATGAGTACGGAGAACATTGGAAGCATGCCGATGAATTCGAAGCACAGAAACGGGCGCAGCAACAAGCCGGTGGCTTTGGCGGTGCAGGAGGTTTCGGCGGATTTGGCGGTGGCGGACAGGGATTCTCTGATGGTAACGGAACATATTGGTACAGTTCCGACGGCGAAGGCTTCTCCGGCGGTAATGCCAGTGGCTTTTCCGATTTCTTCGAATCAATGTTCGGTGGACATCGGGGGGGAAGAGGACAAGGTTCTGCGGGATTCCGCGGACAGGACTTTAATGCCGAACTTCACCTGTCTCTTCGTGATGCTGCCCAGACGCATAAACAGATATTGACTGTCAATGGAAAACAAGTGCGTATCACTATCCCTGCCGGTGTAGCCGACGGACAAGTGATTAAACTGAAAGGCTACGGAGCCGAAGGTATCAACGGCGGGCCTGCGGGCGACTTATATATCACTTTCGTCATAGCCGAAGACCCGGTATTCAAGCGCCTGGGTGACGATTTGTACGTAGACGTGGAAGTAGACCTTTATACAGCCGTACTGGGTGGTGAAAAGGTTGTGGACACGTTGGACGGTAAAGTGAAACTGAAGATAAAACCGGAAACCCAAAACGGTACGAAAGTCCGTCTGAAAGGCAAGGGATTCCCGGTTTATAAGAAGGAAGGACAATTCGGTGACCTGATTGTGACCTATTCTGTCAAGATTCCTACGAACCTGACGGACAGACAGAAAGAGTTGTTCCGCGAGTTACAGAGTATGAACTAAAAAGAATGAGTGCTATGCAGACCGAATTAATTATTGTCAGTGAATACTGTCACAAATGTCATATTGAGCCTTCATTCATAGATATGCTGGAAGAGGGCGGTTTGATTAACGTACATACCGAGGGTAATGAACATTATCTGCTTGTGTCCGAACTTCCGAATGTGGAGCGATATAGCAGGATGTATTATGATTTGTCCATAAACATGGAAGGTATTGATGCCATTCATCATTTATTGGAAAGAATGGAGGAGATGAGGCATGAAATGAACTCACTCCGTAAGCAGCTTACGCTATACCGTGAACGGAAAATAGAAGAGATTGACTGGTAAGAAAAACAGAGCCTCTGTTTACACCAAACTGAGGCTCTATTTATAGCAAACAGAGGCTCTGATTTACCCAATCAGAGCCTCTGTTTTTTTGTATGATAACAGCACGGATGGAGTTATCCGATGTATGTACAGATTTCTTCCAGATAACGTGCGTCAACTGTATCGAAACTATCCGGTGTATCGCTGTCTATATCCAATACTCCGATTACTTCACCTTGTTTTAGTATCGGTACTACTGTTTCCGATTTGGAATCCGAACTGCATGCTATATGTCCGGGAAACTGCTCTACATCAGGGACAATCAATGTACGTGCTTCTTTCCAGGCTGTTCCGCAAACTCCTCTGCCGAAACGGATACGTGTGCAAGCGATAGGCCCTTGGAACGGACCTAATACGAGTTCATCTCCTTTCACTATGTAAAAACCTGCCCAAAAGAAACCGAAAGTCTGTTTTAGAGCCGCTGCAACATTGGCAAGGTTGGCTATGAAATCCGTTTCCGTGCTGACTAAAGCATGTAACTGTGGAAGTAACTCACGATATTTCTCTTCTTTGCTTCCTGTACTGATTGATAAATTTTCTGCCATATTGTTCTTATTTGATTTGATTCAGGATACTCGGGTCTTTTATCTTATCGTCTTTTGCGAAGAAGATAATCTTTGTCAATATCTCGGCAGTCTTCGGGTCTTCGTCTACAAAAGGCAGGAACAGGCGTCCGCGGCTCTGCGAATGTACCGGAAGAACTGCAATTTGCGCACCGCCTTCCTGATGAATCACACCACTGCCCAAATGAATGTTATATTTTCCCAGCTTGCCTTCGATATGAGCAAAGTTGCCTGCCACTTTCACATTGTTGAGATGGAATAATGGCATCGTCAGTTCCACCAATGCGCTGCGCATTTCGATGGTAGAGTGACTGGTTTCCGGATCGACACTTCCGGCATGGGCTACACTGACTGCCAAATCCACGTCTCTCATCACTTCGGAGAAGATAACGGGCGAAATCTCTGAAATATTCATCAGTTTGTAGTCCCTGCGGTTGTGGAAGCAGACATATTCCAGTGTCGGGGCTTCAATATCGGCAGGAGAGAACCAGTCTGCCATAGCGTAGATAGTGGCGATAATGTTCTCTTTGTAATATATCTTTTGAAGCCCGTCTTCATAATCGGCTACCCATCGGCGTCCTTTCAGGACGGCAACCGTTTTCTGAGGTTGAATCTGGTTTCCGGCATAGCGGCGGGATTGTGTGGCTTCTTCCTCTTCCGGAGTCGGTAGATACAGTTCGCGGAACACTTGTTTGAAAGGTTGGCGGATGGCTTTGTCGAACAGGAACTTCTGATACGTATGCCACTCGCCGCTCGTGTACAGGTCGGTAGGATGGGCGATGCGTAATTCGTCTTTTGGTTTCAGCGGGAGACAGACGGCATTCGCTGTCACCAGTAATCCATCGGTATAAAAACCTGTTTGTCCGTTACTGATAAAGACAAGATGCTTCAGTAGCGGCCAAATAACAGGATTCTGCATCAACTTGCGGAGCTCGTTTTCTTCAAAGCGCGTACAGTCTTCCATAGCCTGTTCCAGCATGATGCGGGAGCGGGCGTGTTGGTCTTTCAGTTTCTTGTGTACCGCTTTCAGCTCTTCTACATACGGATGCTTCTTCAATTTGGCTGGCATGCTGTTGAGTTCTTTTCCGGCTTTGACTTGTTTCATCTCCGCTTTGCCTTCGTCGTTGATTTGTACATAGACTTCCACACCGTCTATCTCTTTCGGGGACAGGTAGGGGAGAAGTTCTTTAATCAGTTCCGTCTCCATGCTCCAGGTCAGGCGGGTGACGTCACCGTAACCGGAGTTGAGAGCCAGGTTTTGCAAAGCGATAGCCACTGCTTTCTTTTCGCTTTCCTGTCTTTGTGCTCCGAAGTCCTTGCTTTCTTTCAGGAATTTTTGCAGGAATTGGTAGCGTTCCAACAGTTCTTTATCCGCTTTTTTCCCTAATGGGATAAGTCCGTAACTCATTAATAGGTCTTTGTTGCGTTTGGCCGAGATTTCTTTCTTTATATCTTCTGCTTTCACTGCACCGTTGGTGGCGTCGGCAAACTTGCGGGCACGGGTGTGGCTGTTGCTGCATGAGATATATTTGGCGGCATTGTAAACCACTTCAAAACGTTGTTTGCCAATCGTCTTGAAAGCATCTTTGAACCACCCGATGTCGAAAGCGCCTTCCCGAAGGTCTTCTACGTCAATCGGGGTATAACGGGCGATAATTGCCTTTTTCTTGTCATCGCAAGTCTCGTTGGTATGGGCGTGGAAATAGTATGCTGCGCTTGTCAGTCCTTTCCATCCTGTTGCCTGTTCGGCAAGTTCTATCCATTGGGGAGCGAACATGGCGGCTTCCACCAGCCGTTCGTCGCTGATTTCGGCTTGTTTCGCCAGTTTCTTGAGCTGGGCACTTGTGTCTGCCGGCAACGGGTAGCAAACGTGAAGCAGGCTGCTCAATACTCCCCGTTTCGTGTTCCGCCAATTGTAACTGTCGCGTATGAACGTATCTTTGCCGAACGCTTGCAGGATGCGGATGAATGTTTCGGCTCCATAGACGCAGGTCAGTTCTTCCGCTAGGCGGGTAACCTGCGTTTCAGAGTCTCCGCGTGATAGTTCTATATCCAGAATCCGGTCGACAGCCTTTTGCAATAATGGTCGGAATAAAGTGAAGTTGAAGTCTTTGATATAGGCGAACCGCTCTCTGTCCACTTCGTTGGGACGACGGTTTTCATTCAACGCAAGAGTGATATTCTTGATTTGTGTGGGGGAGTTGACACGTCCTGTCAGTTCGCGATATATTTCTTCTGCCGGTATCAGCCCCAGCATCCAGGCACGGGCAAAGTCTGCGGATTGCAGATAGGAATCGGTTTCTTCCAGTTCGGGCGTGTGCTCCATATAGTTGGTGAGCTTATATAGCTGATAGCGCACGGTGAAGTAACGGGTAAACAGGGCATCGTCTATCGGTCTGCAGGGGGTGTCAAGCCAGAATTGCACAAACTTGTTGTTGTGTATCGGATAAACAATGACCTTTTCTCCGTATTCCATTGAATCTCTGAGCCATGTATGCTTGTTTGTATATTGACGGAAGATATTCTCTGTATTGAGCAATGGTATTAGTTGGAGCAGCATATTGGCAGCCATTCGCTGATAAACCGTTTCGTCTCTGTACTCGTATGCCAGTGCATCGATGATGTCTTCCATTTGCTCATAATAGGGCAACTTCCGGAGTACTTTCTGTAATCCGCGGTAACTGAAGCCTGCATACATCTTGTTCACAAGTGGTTCAAAGCTATTGGCGGATTTAATATCGGCTTTTCTGTCTTCTTCATCCCCTTCGTCATAGTCATCGTTTTCTTGGGCGACACCTGTTGATGCAAGCATGAAACTCATCATCAATAGTTTTTCGTAGCTCCCGATTTCCCGTTCGTAGAAATCCATCCAAAGTTCCGGGAGTCCAAGACCGCTCAGTCCACCGTAGTTGCTCCATTTCATCAGTACGCTGTTACCTACCAGGCGTGCTTCTCCGTAGTCGTTTTTAAACTCATCGTTTTTGTGCGCGGCGATGTATTTGCTCAACCTTTCGAAAGTAAGTTTCGCTTTTCCGTAGCTGATAAACTCAAATGCTTTCTTGACATAGAACCCTTTATCCGGTGTGATGTCCGGCAGGCTGACTTCCAATGCAGGATTGTACAGACCGAAACCGTTTTCTTTGGTGTAGTGCTGTGTAGCTTTCTTTTCCGTTCCGTCACCAATCAAAGACGCTATCAATACCTTTTCTTTGGCATTTGGTTTTTGAATCTCTTTGATGGCAGGAAGAAGTTTCTGGTAGATGTCTTGCAGGAATTCTACGTTATGAATCGTCTTCATCATGTCCAGTCCCGCCAGGCGGCGTTCGGCAACCTTGTCTGTAACCAGCCGGCGGATACTGCCTGCCAGTTCTTCTTTCGGTTGCTTCATAAGCAGGTTGATGGCATTAATGCGCATTTCGCTGTATTTGAAACGCAGCAGTTCCTCTACTTTCAGGTTCTGTTCGGGCGATAAGGTCATTTCGGACAATACTTTGTATGCCTCGTTGCGTACGTCCAATGAGCGGTCGCCCAATGATTGGAGGATGTATTCTTCTTGCAGCGGACTGGTAGGCGGATTCAGGGCAATGCCGATATAGCTTGCCCGCATATAGGAATCAAGAGATGCCAGAAAGCCGCAAAGGTCATCTTTCATGGCAGAATCATTCAGCATCCAGACGATATATGCCATTTTGAGGATAACTTCCGAACGGGTCAGTTGTGTGCTTTCCCAAGGGAAGATATAGGGAGCATAGGTTTCTTTGGCTGAGATGGAGTGGTAGATTTGTTTTAAATATCCGTAGTGGCGCACAGCTTCTTCCCTGTTCTCAAAGTAATCGGTGAGTTTGGGGTCTTCACGTCCGCCATATCGGCTGAGATAGAAATTTGTGAGATAGAGCGGGAGAATGGCTGCTACGACCGACGGGTCGTTATGCCATTTTTCGAAAGCTTCTTTACTGATGTAATAACTCATGCCGGAGTGTTGCGTACAGAGCAGGAAGTAAAGGAAAGTCTGTACTTGGTGCTTGGCCCCGTTTTTGAGAATTTCAGGTGCAAGTGCTTGGATGTCGTTTGTATTATAGAACCCGATGCTCCATAAGGCCAGGTAGAGTTCGACGGTATCTTTGCTTTGAAGGGCTTTGCGTGCCTGTTGTTGGTTGTTCAGGAAGTGCAGGATTAGTTCTATGTATTTATTGGTGACACGTTCGCTGCTGTCCTGTTCTCCGATGCCTGTACTTACCGCGATACCACGTTTCACGGAAGCAAAACGTTGCAATCCGTTCTCATAAATTACCGTAAGCAGATGAAGATAGCTTTCGGGACATCCTTCGTCCATCGTTTCCACGATAGCTTGTCGGAGTCCTTCTTGTAGTTTTGCTGCCAGCAGCAATTTTCCTTCCAGTTCCAGCAACGGGCGGTATCCGCTCATTGCGATAGCCTTGAGATGTCCCTGGTTGAGGCGGTTGGCGTTATTTTCGCTGGTCAGCACGTTATGCAGGTATTCGATGACTGTTTTGTTGCCTTCTGCTATTTGGGCGGCTATCCAGTTCTCGCAGCTCATGCAGTCTTTGTATGCTTCTATTTCTTCCGGTGTATTTCCACCGTTCAATATGGCTTGTTCTGTAAAGCCGGTGGCGCGCAGTTTCAGGAATTGTGTCAATGCGTCTATGACGTGGTTGAAGTGCAGATAAGGGTTGGCGGCACGTTGTGAACGCCGTGAATAGCCGTGAGTGTACGGGCAATGTACTTTGAGTTTCAGATAGGTGTGGAACAGGCGGGCATATTCATCTCCCAATATGTAACGGAGCAGTTTGCTCAGTTTTCCATCGAAAAGATTGGCTACACTTTTGATGTTTTCTTCTTTGATGACACTTATAATGCAAGGTTCCAGCTTGTCGTTATAGGTGCCGTACCGGGTATCCATATTAAAGTATAACATGAATATGTCAAACAAGGCGGCTGTCTTTTTGTCCAGGCTGCTTCTCTTTTGGGTCAGTTTCTCCAGATACGGAAGTACCCGTTTGTTTAATGCTTCATTATAAATAAGTCTCATGATTCTATTTGTTTTTAAGTGTTTGGTAGGATATAATAATTACCATAATCTTCCCGACAGCATAGCCAGCCGGATGAAGGTTAATGTGGAGTCTTCTTCCAGCAGGATGGGAGAGGATAAGTCTCCCGCTTCCATGTCATCAATGAAAATCCGGAAAATTCCGTCTTCGTAGGATTGCAGGGCATTGGTGATAGCTTCTGCTTCTGCGGCGGGTTTGCCGTTATAGTTGACTCCGAACCCTACTTTGCCTGAAGCTGCCTTATCTTCCACTTCTTCCTGAGTGAGGTATTTCAGCACTTCGCTCTGCTGTAAGCGTTCGTTGTATTCACTGACTTGCCAACTGACGATGGCTTCAATCAATTCCTGTACATGGGCAGGCGGAACAGGAAAATCAACGGGCATCTTTTCAATGCTGCACTTTCGCTTTCCTAATTGTTTGACTTGGATATAGACTCTCATATTCTCTTTATTTGGTTATTTGTATACTCGATACAATGGCATCTAAATCGGCGGCTGCTTCTTCATCGTAGAGAAGCATGACAATACCTGTCTCTTATACAAATTTCCGAGCCCACGAGACTCCTGAGCATCTCGTATGCCGTCTTATGCTTGAAAAAATGTAATCTAAAGCTGACAGCTGACAGAGGCGGGTTATTTATTGATTTAGATTTAATATATACCTTATTCTATGAGGTTTTGAGCTAAATTTTGTAAATAAGCACGTTGCATCCAAAACTCATTTACTACCTAATGATAATCATT
>OJJH01000200.1_pt1 | contig 26309 bp, 26 predicted proteins | sample 1596251 | NCBI WGS metagenome assembly OJJH01 (sample SAMEA4350153, study PRJEB24818) | metagenome | biome: human; feature: gut; material: faeces | place: Denmark | collected 2013-09
TAAAACGCCTTTACAAGAGCTGTTTAATAAGACTAATTTCAATGATGTCAAAGAACAATTTAATCCCCTTATTCCGGGATTATTTGATTAATTAATAACTCGTCCCGATTTTAACGGGACACTAGTGTATTCCTTTCTTTAATAAAATAAAATCATTTGAAAAGCTATATAGAATAATGCTTTTCTACGAAGAAAAGGCTATTCAACAAGAATTGCATCAAATATATATTGCTTGTATTGAATATGTAATGAATAAAAAAAATGATGCTTTAATACGATTAGAGAAAATCAATAATCAAGTATGGAAGAAGAAGGCACAAGAAGTAATAATGAGAATGACTAACAAACAACTAAGTGCTGAAAACAATTAGTTGCAACCCATTAGCAACCGAGAATTGAATATGAAAAAGGAACTTATAGAACGATTGAGAAAATTTCTCACTACGCACAATATGGTTGGTACGCCTGCAACTGATAAACAGATAGCAGAAGCAGAACAAGAATTAGGAGTTAAATTTAGTCCTGACTATATTGATTTTATCAAAAATTTTGGCAAAGCATACGCCGGAATTCCGATTGTTGCTTTTGACGGTAACGAAAATGTCGTCAGTTGGACTAAATCATTAAGAACCGTTCACGATGAAGTTGTAAATACATATGTGATAGCTGATGACGGTTCGGGCAATCCCATAATGATTAATTCCAAAGGAGAGATTGAGATATATTATCACGATAATAGAGAAAGTGAAATCTTAGCTTCATCGTTGGAACAATTTATAGAAGATAATTTTTGTGAATGGTAAAAGGTAAAATCGGTTGCTAACAAGCGGATAAATCTCCCCAAAAGATCGATTATCCTCCGAACATTAGCGGTCAGCTAAAAAAAAATGAATAAATATAAATTGCGAATATGAAATTTGAAGGAATAGATAAAAGTAAAGCTCACGCAAGAGCAATAGAATTGCTAACAGAAGATTTCTTTTGGAGTGCTTCAGATGAATTATCTCCATTTGGTTCAGATGAAGGACATACTGCATTGTGTGAATTCCGAAAATGGCGTAAGAAAAATAAAAAAATATCTGTTGGGTATTGTATTGCTTGGGTTATAGAAAGTGTGGGAGAATTTGACGACTACGATGACTACAACGAAGAAAATCTTGTGGACGAAATCAAGATAAAAAGTCAAATAGATAATGATGAGTTTGACGACCAACAATATATTTTCATAGTTGATTCGTCTGTCATTGCTACAGCATTAGGGCAATTGGTGGATGAAGGTTTGATAGAAGCTGATTATAAATACTTTGTTCAAGTTGCAATAAATCGTTTGAGAATTTGGGCCAACTTACACGAAAGTTGGAATCATAAAAACGAATTTGTCAGACGGCTAAATGTAATAGAGAAAGTACTTGAAAAAGCATAAAACAATCAACAACCGCTAACAAGTGGATGAACTGCCCAAACGGTCAGTTATTCACAAACCATTATCATAAACACTAATGCTAATGAAATTTAGAATATTGGCAACAATACATTTGATAGGGATGGCATTAGCCATATTGAGATTATGCTTCGTCCCATTCGAGAACCATTTACGATATGGTATCGGGCATACAGTATGTTGGATAATCGTTATAACTGCTGTCCTTGCCTTTTTCTGTGTACCTCAAACAATACCTTTGCGAAAGTGGATTAAACGGTATTTTGGGGTTTATCTTTCTAATACATGCTTTATGGCATTATATCCATTGGCAATAGTTATCTTGTTTATAATGGCTGCATTTGTACCCGAAGGGTGGCGTTTGTGGGTGGTAGAGGATTGTTTTGTGCAAGCTCTGATACCCAAACCGATAGAGTGCGAGAACGCTACTTATGTTATTCGCAAATGGGAGGATGTAAATTATACCGACAATAATGAAAGGTTTTATCTGTATAGAAAAGCATCGCTTGTTGAACATCTGATAAGCATACGTCACGCCGCAGATATTGAGTATGAAAAAGGGTATGCAAGGCGGATTTTAGAAGTGGACGAAAACAAAGGAATACTTAAAGTTGAAGTGGATGTCTATACTGATTATGACTTTGCCAGAACAGAAATTCAAGAATGGGAAATAAATAAAGAGGAAACAAAATGATAACATACAGCAACACCGCTTAATACGGCACGCTGGCAACCATTACCAACAGAGTAAAAAAATGAAAGTATTTAGAATAGCAATAAATATGATTAAGCAAACCAAGATTTTAAAATTTATAATCCCTATTGTAGTATTCATTCTATTGTATGCTGTCTCAACAATTAGAAACAACAATGTAAAAAAGGATGGCATATATTCTATCGTAACTCTTATTAAATACGGTTCTGCTTATAGAGGGCAAAGTGCAAAATATGAGTTTGTATATAATAAGACTTTATATGAAGGAAGTTTTTTTATATCATTTGCCGAGAGTAAAAACACTCCAATCGGAACCCGTTACTTTGTAACATTCTTAGCCAAAGCCCCCGACCGACATCTTATATTAGACAGCGTACCATCTTGGTTTACTCTAAAAGCACCGGATAAAGGATGGAAAACATTACCTACACAAAAACAACTACGAATAATGATGAAAGATAGCTTGAATTAAAATGCTGCCACCGAACATTAACTTGCAAATCAATAAGCGAAAAATGAAACAGAAATATTATATAATCAAACTCTTATTGAAAATATGGTTTGGAATATTATGTATTAGCCTATTGTGTACTACGGGTATTATTTGGCTAAAGACTCAAAATATAAAACCTGTACCAGATATGGAAACTTCTTATAGAGGCATGGCATTAGTTTGGTCAATTTTGGGAATTTTGGCATTATCTACCGGAGCAATCACTTTGTTCTTGAACTGCTTTGCAAGAGTTAGAAACAGCATACTGTATAGTTCCCTATCATTTTTTCTTATTCCTATTTTGATGATTTTATTTTCTGGAACAATGTGCTTGTATGATACTACAATACCATTTTTACTTTGTTTATTGGTGTCATACATATTGTTTAGATATAAAATAATACAGAAAACAAGCGGATGAATCGCCCTAATGGTTGATTAGTTACCGGACATTATCAGAATATGGTATTGAAGCACATAACATATTCTGGATTTACCTTACAAATAAGTTTGTTTGGATAGAGGTTTTCATATGCAGTATGTCTTGCCATTCCCGTATCTTGTCTACAAACGAAGCCTGTTCGTCTCATTTGAAAAATGCATGCTGTCCTGTCCCTTATCTTCGTGTCGAAATAAAAAACAGAATAAGTCATGAAGATGAATAAAACTATGTTGTTGGAGAAGATAGCAACCCGTTCGGGAGTATCAATAGATGAATGTGGGGTAGTGCTTAAAACGTTGGAAAGAGTGTTGAGCGAAGAACTCACACGGAAGATGTATCGCTATGGAGGGTGGATACTTTTATTAATTGCTTTATTGGTGTCCATGACTGCTTTCGGGCAGACATCGGAACGGAAAAGCCGCCCCGTTCAGACGATTCGCGGGATTGTAGTCGACGGAGATTCGAAGTATCCTATACCGTATGCTACGGTGAAGTTGGCAGGCACAGAAGGAATGGGGACGACAACGGACAGTCTCGGACGTTTCGCCATCCGGCAAGTCCCTGTCGGACGGCATACGGTAGAGGCAGCCTTTATGGGCTATGAAACCGGTGTTTTTAGGGAAATACTAGTGACTTCCGCCAAAGAAATCTACTTGGAGATACCTCTGAAAGAGAGTGTGAACGAACTGAATGAAGTAGTAGTCCGCGCCCGGACGAACAAAGAAGAGGCGATGAACAAAATGGCTACCACCGGAGCACGTATGTTGAGCGTGGAAGAGGCAAGCCGTTATGCAGGCGGATTTGACGACCCTGCACGCCTGGTTTCCGCTTTTGCGGGAGTAACTCCCAGTGTTTCCTCGAATGGGATTTCCATTCACGGCAATGCTCCCCATCTGCTGCAATGGAGACTGGAAGACGTAGAAATCCCTAACCCGAATCATTTTGCGGATATTGCCACCTTAGGCGGGGGAATCCTTTCTTCCCTTAGCTCACAGGTACTCGGAAATTCCGATTTCTTCACTGGAGCTTTCCCGGCGGAATATGGAAATGCCGTATCCGGCGTGTTCGACATGAAGTTGCGTAATGGAAACAACCAAAAGAATGAAAATACCATCCAGGTAGGAATCATGGGCATTGACATCGCTTCCGAAGGCCCTTTGAGCAAGAAACATAAAGCATCGTATATCTTCAACTACCGTTACTCCACCACCGGACTGCTCAATCTTGACGGAGGAACAATGGACTATCAGGACTTGAACTTCAAACTTAACTTCCCGACGCAGAAAGCCGGAACTTTCTCCATCTGGGGAACCAGCCTGATAGACAAATTTAAAAGCGACATGGAGAAGAATACTGAAAAATGGGAGTATCTTGGCGACCGCAGCGAATCACGCGACAAGCAATATATGGCAGCCGGCGGAATCAGCCACCGCTATTTCTTCAATAGCGACGCATCACTGAAAACAACCGTTGCCGCCACCTACTCGCAACTGGACGGCGGGGCGTCCATGTTCAACCATGCTTTGGAATCCACTCCCTATATGGACTTGGAATCGAAACATACCAACCTGATACTGACCAGTACCTTCAACCGCAAATTCAGCAATCGGTTCACCAATAAGACAGGCTTCACCTACAACGCCATGTTCTATAATATGAATCTCGCCATCGCCCCTTATGAAGCCCATCTGTTGGAAACCGTCTCCCAAGGTGACGGCAGTACGAGCCTGATTTCCGCCTACAACAGTTCCTCTGTCGGACTGGGCGACCGCTGGACTCTCAACGCCGGCATCTACGGACAATTTCTGACCCTGAACAATAAATGGTCTGTCGAACCTCGTGCCGGTCTGAAATGGCAAGCCACCCCGAAAGCTACTTTCACTTTAGCCTACGGAATGTACAGCCGCATGGAAAAAATGGACGTCTATTTTGTAAAGACGAAAACCACAGGCGACAAGTCCGTCAACAAAGACCTCGACTTCACGAAAGCCCAGCACGTTATGTTATCTTTCGGCTACAAGATTTCCAACCGTATGAATCTGAAAATAGAACCGTATATCCAATTCCTGCACGACGTCCCTGTCATGGCAGACAGTTCTTATTCCGTGCTCAACCGCTCTGACTTCTACGTGGAAGACGCCCTTGTCAACAAAGGAAAAGGCCGTAACATCGGAATCGACATCACCCTCGAACGCTTCTTGGAGAAAGGATTCTATTACATGATTTCCGGCTCCCTGTTCGATTCCCGCTACCGTGGTGGAGACGGAAAATGGTACAACACGAAGTTCAACCGGAACTATGTCATCAACGGACTTGTCGGCAAAGAATGGATGCTGGGACGCAACAGGCAGAATATCCTCAGCGTCAATCTGAAGCTGACCTTACAAGGCGGCGACCGCTATTCTCCGATTAACGTGGAAGCGACGATGAACCACCCCGACAAAGAAGTGCAGTATGACGAAACAAGAGCATTCTCCAAACAATATTCCCCCATGTTTATCGGCAACTACACCGTCAGCTATCGCATCAACAAGAAGAAAGTATCCCATGAATTTGCCGTAAAAGGACTGAACTTTACCGGAGCGAAAGAGCACTACGGACATGAATATAACGTGAAAACCGGAAAGATTGATGTCAGCAACGGTTCCACGATACTGACAAATGTGAGTTATAAACTTGAATTTTAGCCAAAGGGTATAGAAGCCTTACCGGAAAAAGCTTTATCTTCGTGCCCGGGAAGCCGTGTACGCTGGGAATAGCAGATTCCGGTAACAATGTATTCCTTAATAAATCCCTTAATAAAGCGTATGGCAACCGAATCAATGGCAACAAGCAATATCGCAACCGGTAATGACTCTGCCTTTTTATATAAATTACTCGTCAGTCCGGAATTCCGGTGGGTACGGTATCTGGTGCTCATTATGGTGCTGGGCACTATTTCCTTCAATCAGGTCTTTATTCTTTTTATGGACTACCGGGAGATATTGGGCGCCTGGATTTATATATTTACTTTCATCTATCTGCTCACCTATGTCGCTGTCGTCTGTCTGAACCTCTTTTGGCTGTTCCCGAAATTCCTGCTGAAAAGGCATTACCTCGCCTATTCATTCTTACTCTCTGCCGCAATGATAATTGCGTTGTTGATACAGATGATAGTAGAATATCTGGCTTATTCTCACTGGCCGGAACTCCATGCACGGGGTTCCTACTTTTCAGTCCCGATGATAATGGACTATATCTCTTCTTTTATACTGTCGACGCTTTGCATGATAGGCGGAACGATGACCGTGCTCCTGAAAGAATGGATGATAGACCATCAGCGCGTCTCGCAAATGGAGAAAGCCCACGTGCTTTCCGAAGTGGAGCAACTGAAAGAACAAGTCAGTCCGGAACTCCTTTTCAAGACCTTGCATCATTCGGGAGAACTGACATTAAGCGAGCCAGATAAGGCATCGAAAATGCTGATGAAGTTAAGCCAGTTACTTCGTTACCAACTCTATGATTGTAGCCGGCAGAAAGTGCTTCTAAGCAGTGAAATCGCTTTTCTCACCAATTATCTGACATTGGAACAGGGTTCATCGGCGAGATTGAACTATGAACTTACTTCGGAAGGCGAAGTGAACAGAATGTTGGTTCCGCCTTTGCTTTTCATCCCTTTTGTGCAGTATGTCGTAAAGTTGCTGCACGAACGGCAGCTATCGGCTTCCGTTTCCTTAAAAATCCATTTGCAAGCGGAGAGGGGTACGGTTATATTCATTTGCCTTTGCCCGGAACTTGACCTCTCTGCGGGCAAAGGACTGGAGCGAATCAGGCAAAGGCTGAACTTGCTGTATGGCAACCGTTACGAACTGTTATTGACAACGAAGTGCATACGACTAGAACTGAAAGGGGGTGAAGCATGACAATCAATTCTTTTCTGCTAAGTCCTCATTGCAGGATACACAGGCATCTCCTGTTGCAATCGGCTGTCTTGCTGATTACAATCAATGTATTTTGGTACGAGCCTTTGCAAATCGTCTCTTTTGGGAAACGGTTGACCGGATGCCTGGTCTACTTTTTGTCTATGGACGCGGTGATATATGCGAACTTGTATTTATTAGTACCCCGTTTCCTGCTGAAGAATCGTTTCGGCAGTTATATCGGGGCTGCCATATTTACGAATCTAGTGGTAATCACTTTTCTTTCGATTACCCAGGGGGCACTTTTTGAAGTGATTCTGCCCGTCAGGAATCCCGACGGATTTGCTACATTTATCAATGCCTTCTCGGGGATACTTACGATGGGATTTGTCACGGCAGGCTCGGCAGCCATATCACTGTTCACCCATTGGCTGCGCTACAACCTGCGCATTGACGAACTGGAATCCACCACCTTGCAATCCGAACTGACGTTTCTCAAAAATCAGATTAACCCGCATTTCCTTTTCAATATGTTGAATAACGCCAATGTCCTGATAAAGAGAAACCCGGAAGAGGCTTCCAAAGTCCTGTTCAAACTCGAAGATTTGCTACGCTATCAAATCAATGACAGTTCGCGCGAAAGAGTCTCGTTAGCTTCGGATATCCGTTTCCTGAACGATTATCTGAACCTTGAAAAGATACGCCGTGATAATTTCCGGTTCACAATGGAGCAAGAGGGGGATATTGAATCTATTTGGATTCAGCCGTTGTTGTTTATCCCTTTTGTAGAGAATGCAGTAAAACATAGTTTCGATAGCGAGCACCCTTCGTCTGTTCGTATCTCTTTCAAAGTAGACGATAACCGGTTGGTATTTCATTGCGAGAACTCCAAACCGTCCGTTGCCGTGAGCAAAAGCAAGGTGGGCGGAATCGGACTTGCGAATATTCAGCGCAGGTTAGGGCTGTTATATCCCGACCGCTACCAACTGGAGTTAAAAGAAGATGAAAACCGCTATTCCGTAATTTTAAGTATAACATTATGAATTGTATAATAGTAGATGATGAACCGTTGGCGCGCGAAGCCATGAAGTTATTGATAGAAGAGACAGGCAATCTTCAGTTGGCAGGCAGCTTTAACAGTGCCGCTACCGCTTCCGACTATATGGAGCAGCACGGAGTCGATTTAGTCTTCCTGGATATCCAGATGCCGGGGATTACGGGAATTGAATTTGCACGGACGATTTCAAAACGGACATTGGTTATCTTCACCACCGCCTACACGGAGTATGCACTGGACAGCTACGAAGTGGATGCCATAGACTATCTGATAAAACCTGTCGAACAGGAGCGTTTTCGGAAAGCAGTGGACAAGGCATTGGCCTATCATTCCCTGTTGTTGAAAGAAGAAAAGGAAGCCATCGAGACAATCGTCGCCGCCGAATATTTCTTTGTAAAGGCGGAACGCCGGTATTTCAAAGTCAGCTTCTCCGATATTCTCTTTATCGAAGGACTGAAAGATTATGTCATTATCCAACTGGGCGACCAACGCATCATCACCCGCATGAGCCTGAAAGCCATATTCGACTTATTACCTAAAGCCACTTTTCTGCGGGTAAACAAGTCATATATAGTCAATACCGCTCACATTGAATCGTTTGATAACAATGATATATTCATAAAATCGTATGAAATTGCTATCGGCAACAGCTATCGTGATGACTTTTTCGAGGGCTTTGTAATGCGGCAAAGATTGTGATAATTCATTTTTTTTTGGTTAAATAATTTTCAAATGGTATATTTGTAACCAAAAGAAAGGATATACGTGATTCGCACAACTGAAAACATAAGCATTAGACTGACTGATGAAGCACAGTTCCGCTTTATATTTGACAAATATTACATAGCCCTATGTATGTTTGCCAATCAGTATGTCGAAGATGACGCGTTGGCTGCCGATATTGTTCAGGAATGTTTTGTCAAGCTGTGGCAGTTGCGGGATGATTTTATGTATATCCATCAGATTAAATCCTTCCTTTATACTTCTGTACGCAACAAGTCCCTGAATGAACTGGAGCATACCAAAGTCATGAACGAGTATGCCCAAAAAGTAATGGAAATGGGCAAAGAGTCTTTCTTTCAGGACAAAGTTATCGCTGAAGAAAGCTACCGTATATTGGTGGATGCTATCGACAAACTGCCGCCCCAGATGAAAAGCATTATGCGGCTGGCTCTTGAAGGAAAAACCAACCCGGAGATTGCGGAAGCTTTGAATATTTCGGGAGAGACGGTACACTCTCAAAAGAAGATAGCCTATCGTAAATTGCGCGGATATTTGAAGGATTATTATTACCTGCTTTTCTACTTTTTATAGTTTCTTTTAAAAAAAATCATTTTTAATACACCCTGCTTTTCAATTCACCTGTTTTAGTATAAACAACGATTAAAACATGTGAATTATGATAAACCAATATTTCTATATCGCAAGGCTTATTGCCAAGTACTTGTCCGAAGAAATAGGAGAGGAAGAATTGGCGGAACTGACGCAGTGGAGAAACGAATCTGCCGGAAACGAACGGCTCTTTCAGGAAATCTGCCGTGAAGAGAACATAAAGTTGAATATGCAGAAAAGGCAGGCTTTCAGTACGGAAAACGGTTGGGTAGGGGTACAGAGGAAAATACAACATCATCGTTTCAGATACCGTCTGTTGAACGTATGCAAATATGCCGCCATCTTTATTCTTCCGTTGGCTATCGCTACTTTCGCAATTTATAAGAGTAACACTTACGATGCCTCTCATCCGGTAGCTCATGCAACGGAGCAGATCATTCCGGGCGGCAAGAAAGCCACCCTTATGCTGGATAACGGGGAGACAATCGACCTGAAATCCACTTCGGGGGTAGAGCTGAAAGAAAAAGACGGGACAGTTATCCGAGTGGACTCCACCGCATTGAATTACCGGCAGGTTCCTGACCGTTCATCCGATAAACTTGCTTATAATAAGGTAAACGTTCCTCGCGGCGGCGAATACCAGTTGACGTTGAGCGACGGAAGTAAGGTGCACTTGAACTCTATGAGTTCTATCCGCTTTCCGGTTCAGTTTGCGAAAGACTGCCGCCAGGTGGAACTGGAAGGAGAGGCCTATTTTGAAGTAAGCAAAACGGGGCATCCCTTTATTGTAAAAACCAAAGGGATGGATATCGAGGTATTGGGAACTACCTTTAATATATCCGCTTACGCAGATGAGGAATATCAGACAACGCTTGTCAGCGGCTCAGTAAGGGTACAGACAGAAAATGGAAGCAACCGGATTCTGAAACCGTCCGAACAGGCTTGCATCACTCCGGGCAGTAATCAGATAAATGTCCGCAATGTAGACACCGCATTCTACACTTCATGGATACATGGAAAGATTAACTTCAAAGACCGTCGACTGGAAGATATTATGAAAACACTCGCCCGTTGGTATGATATGAACGTAGTCTATGGCGATGAGGCTACAAAGGAGTTGCGCTTCGGCTGCTATATCAACCGCTATAATGAGATAACCCCGCTTGTGGAATTACTGGAACAGACGGGCAGGGTTTCTGTCGACGTGGAAGGAAAAACTATTAAAATATTTACTAATCATTAATCCCTGTTTTATGGAAAAACTACGTAATGTTAACCGACTGGGGAAATATGGAAGACGTCTTTGCATGACATTCCTCTTTCTCTGTATTACGACTTCAGGGCTTATGCAGGCATCAGTGTTTGCACAGGCTACCGTTACAGCCAAATTTAGAAATGTGACACTGAATGAAGTGCTTTGGGAAATTCAGAAACAAACAGACTTTACATTTATTTACAGCACAAGTGATGCGAAGAAAGTCCGGGTGGAAAACCTGAATGTGAAGAATGAACTGATTTCCGAGGTGCTCAACAAATGCCTGCAAAATAGCGGGCTGACCTATACGGTGCATGATGGAGTGATTGCCATCCGTAAGGCTGAACCGGCAAAGGGGCAAGTCGCTGCTGTACAGGAAAAGAGTTATACGATTACAGGTAAGGTGACCGAAGATAATGGCGAACCGATTATCGGAGCCAACGTGATTGTAAAAGGTACGACGAATGGTATGATGACCGACTTGAATGGTAATTTTCATTTGGAAGTAACGGATAAGAAAGTTACTTTGGTGGTTTCTTATATCGGTTACACTTCGCAGGAAGTGGTTGTCACTCCCGGCAAGGCGGTTCATGTAGTTTTGAAAGTGGATAATAACCTGTTGGAAGAGGTGATAGTAACAGGATATGGTACTTTTAAGAAATCGGCTTATGCAGGTTCTGCCAGTATTGTAAAGACGGAAGCGGTGAAAGATGTTCCTAACGTATCATTCCAGCAGATGTTGGAGGGAGCGGCTCCCGGCGTCAGTGTGAATAGCGGTTCGGGCATACCGGGTTCGTCCACGTCTATCCGTATCCGTGGTATGGGTTCGTTCAATGCTTCCAACTCTCCGCTTTATGTAGTGGACGGTGTTCCTGTATTGTCCGGCAACATCGGTGCATCTGGCAGTGATTCCGGCTTGGACGTGATGTCTACCTTAAATACGTCTGATATCGAGAGCATTACTGTTATCAAAGATGCTGCTGCCGCTTCGCTCTACGGTTCGCGTGCAGCAAACGGGGTGGTTATCATCACTACCAAACAGGGAAAGTCGGGCAAGCCGGTCTTCTCACTGAAATCCGACTGGGGATTTTCTAATTTCGCCATGCCTTTCCGCGAGATAATGGGCGGACAGGAACGGCGGAATATGATTCATGAAGGTTTGCGCAATTACGCGTTATCCTACACCGGCAAAGTGGATGAGGATGCCATGGAAGAAGGGCTGCATCCGGGCATGACCGAGAATGAGGCTTGGGCGTATGCGGATGCGAACATCGACCAGTATGCACCGATACCTTGGTGCGGTTTTACGGATTGGGACGATTATCTGTTCCGTAATGGTAGTCATCAGAATTATGAGTTTTCTGCTTCCGGCGGACAGGAGAAGATTAAGTATTACACCTCTATCGGCTACATGAAGCAGGAAGGTGTTACTATCAACTCCGGACTGGAACGTGTTTCCGCCCGTTTGAACGTGGATTACCAAATGGCTAAATGGATGAATATTGGTGCCAAAATACAATTCTCAAGAGTGAATCAGGATACCTACTCGGAAGGTACTACCTATACTTCTCCCATCTACGGTACACGCAACGGTGCTACTCCTTCCGACCCTGTATGGAACGAGGACGGTACATGGAACCGTGAACTTATCAAGTTGGACGACCGTAATCCTATGTTATCCAATTCCTTCAACTTCAAGAAAGAATATGTAACCCGCTCTTTCAATACTGTCTATGCGACTTTCGACATTTGGAAAGGCATCAAGTTTACATCGACATACAGTTATGACTTTGTGATGAACAAGTCGCGTGCATGGAAAGATCCGCGTACCAGTGACGGTGACGACGACAACGGACGTTTCAGCAAGGACTATAATGATATTACGAATATGACATGGTCTAATATCCTGACCTATCAGACCAAGTTTAAGAAGAAACACAACCTGGATTTGTTGGCAGGTTATGAAATCAACAGCAAGGAATCGGACGGATTGGGCGCTACCATTTCCAACTTCGCACGCTGGGATAAGCCGGAGATAAACAATGGTGTGGTCTATCAAAGTATGGGCGGTTCCAACAAGGCGACCCGCATTGTCTCTTATATCACACGTGCCAACTACGATTACGATAATAAATATTATTTGGGCGCCAGTTGGAGAACGGACGGAAGTTCACGTTTGGCAAGAGAGAACCGTTGGGGAAACTTCTGGTCGGTATCGGGAGCATGGAGAGTCAGTTCCGAGAACTTTATGAAACCTGTTCAGGATTGGTTGAGCGATTTGAAACTCAGGGTGTCTTATGGTGTGAACGGAACGTTGCCTTCTTCCTACTACGGCTATTTGGGATTGAGCAGCCTCACCAGCAACTACAATAATAATCCGGGCATATCGCAGTCGCAACTGGAGAACAAGGAACTGACCTGGGAAACCAACTATAACTTCAACTCCGGCATTGACTTGGGATTTTTCGACAACAGACTGAGTGTTACGTTTGAATATTATATCCGTACCACGAAGAACCTGCTTTACAGCCGTCCGTTGTCTTTGTCTACCGGCTTCTCCAGCTACCTTTCCAACATCGGCAAATTGCAGAATAAGGGTTATGAACTGGAAATCCGTTCAACGAATATCGAAACGAAGAATTTCCGTTGGAGCAGCAGCCTGAACCTGGGACACAACTCCAATAAGATATTGAAGCTGGACGGTGACTTGAAGCAAGTGACTAGCGGAACGACTATACATAAGGTGGGCTTGCCTTATTCTACCTATTATATGATTGAATTTGCAGGCATCGATCCGGCAGACGGTGAGCCGATGTTCTATAAAAATTCGACAGACGAGAACGGAAAACTGAACAAGGAGACCACCAAAGACCCGCGTAAGGCGGAAAAAGTAATTTTGCAATGTGCAGATCCTACTATTACCGGTGGCTTTGGCAACAGCCTTTCCTACAAATGGTTTGACTTGAACTTCAACCTGAATTTCTCTTTCGGTGCATGGAATTATGACGGTGCGGCAGGTAAGTTGGAACATGGTGGTGACGGTACACTGAATATTCCTACTTATTACCGGAAACGTTGGCAGAAAGAAGGCGACGAGACTAATATCGAACGTTTTGTAATCGGTCGTTCCATATCTATGAAAGACTATGCCACAAGCCGTCGTCTGTACAGCGGTGATTACGTCCGCCTGAAGAATCTGACTTTCGGCTTTACCTTACCGAAAACATGGACACGGAAAGTCGGTATTGACAATGTACGCTTATATGCGTCGGGCAATAATCTGTTGACTTGGGCAGCGTATGATTACATTGACCCGGAATCGGGTTCGTCTCCAAGTTGGGATACTCCACCGATGAGAACATATACTTTCGGCTTGGAAGTTAAATTCTAAATGCATTAACCTATTAAATGAGTAAGTATGAAAAAGATAAAATATATAGCTTTAGGTGTCTTTGCAACTTTGTTAAGCGGTTGTGGAAATGACTGGCTGGATTTGCAATCTTCCACGGCTATTGAAACCGAAGGTTCGCTGACTGAATTAAGAGATTTTGAGTTTGTGCTGAATGGTGCATATAGCAGTATGCAGTCGTCCAATTATTACGGCGCCGATATGGTGTGCTACGGTGATTTGACGGGGGATGACATGAAATCTTATAAATCTTCCAGCACCAATGTGAACTACTATACATTCAAGTATAACAAAACGAACGGCCCTAGCGGTTTTTGGGGAATGTATTACGGAGTAGCCAAGAATCTGAATATCCTGTTGCGGGATATTGAAAAGATAGCGTTGGTTCCCGACAGGGAAATAACGACTCCGAAACTGGAAAAGCTGACCGAACAGGTGTATCACGACGATCTGAAAGGGGAGGCTTTGGCAATCCGTGCCCTGCTGTTGTTTGACGTGACGCGTCTTTACGGCTATCCTTATCTCAAAGATAACGGTGCGTCATTGGCTGCACCTATCATTGATAAGGTGGTGGAAGACAAGAACTTCAAACCGTCCCGCAATACGACTGCACAATGCTACAAGGCAATCACTGACGATTTGATTGAAGCGGTGAAGCTGCTGCGTCCGGTGAAGAAAGAGGGGAAAATCAATAAATGGGCGGCAATGACTTTGTTGAGCCGTGTCTATCTCTACATGGGAAATAACGGTGAAGCCTACAATGTAGCCATCGAAGCTATCAAAGGGGCGGAGAAGCAAGGTTATAAACTATGGACGAATGACGAATATGCTAAAATATGGGCGACTCCGTTCAACAGTGAATTGTTGTTCGAGATTGTAAACCTGACAACCGACAGTCCGGGTAAATCGTCAATCGGTTATCTCTGTACCAAATATAACCTGATAGCCACGGAAAAGTACTGGAAGAAGTACATGAAAGAGAAATCCGATGATGTCCGCAGCCAAATGGTTTCTACGGCAAGTAGCAGCAAACCTTTTTGTTTGAAATATCCGGCACAAGGAGATAAAAGTTATGAGGACGCCAATATTCCGATTTTCCGCTTGTCCGAACTTTACCTGAATGCAGCCGAAGCCGCAGTGAAGAAGGATGATATAACGAATACCCGCAAATATTTGAAACCGATTTATGCACGTACAGGAGAGAGTCTGGATGATTTGCCGGACGATGCTATTACTTTGGACTTGGTGCTTGAACAACGTCGTATCGAATTTTGGGGAGAGGGGCAGCGTTTCTTCGACTTAATCAGAAACAATAAGAAGGTGGAACGCACGGACTATTTGAGCGAAGTTCCCGAAGAAGCGCGTTCCTTCGACTGGAACTATTATAAGATAGTACTTCCTGTTCCTAATCACGAAATGGAATACAATGAGAATATGGTTCAGAACCCGGAATATGAATTGCATTGATTAACCGCATTAACGTATAGAAATTATGAAAAAGATATATAGCATTTATTTCCTTTTAGGCTTGTTTGTCACCGCTCTTTATTCCTGCGGTGAAGATTTGGCTCCCGTAGGGCCGGATATAACGGAAGCTACACACTTCCGCAATGACGGGCCTTACCTTTTCTATGAAAACGGTAAGCTTAAAATACTGGAAGTCACGAAAGATAATACGCTTAGCATCCGTGAGGAGTCCGGTCTGCCCGCCGGTCTGAAACTGGATGTGTATTCGGATGATAATAAATTCCTCTTCCAAGTGCCGATTGACAAGATTGAGAACTTTGAGCGTCCGGCATGGAATGACCCTACTGTGTATGGAAAAACCTTTGCCGTCTCCGACCTTCACGGACGTTTCGACTTGTTTGCCGCTATCCTGAAAACAGGACAGGTGATTAACGACCAATATGAATGGATATATGGCAACAATCATCTCGTTATTGACGGTGACATCTTCGACCGTGGTGCGGACGTGCTTCCTATCTTATGGCTTATCTATAAACTGGAATTTGAAGCGCAGGCTGCGGGCGGCAGAGTAACGACCATATTGGGCGACCATGAAGAAATGGTGATGCGTGACAATCTGAAATATACGTTTGCCAAATACAACAACCTCTCACAAAAGGCAATGAATATGACTTACGGAAAGATGTGGGGACTAACGAATGTAATGGGGAACTGGCTGCGTTCTAAAAATACTATTCAGATTGTAGGTGATAACCTGTATGTACACGCAGGATTGAGCAAGGCTTTCATGGAACGTACGGAGACTATTCCCGAAATTAACGAACTGGTGAGCAAGAGTATCTACCTCACGAAAGAGGAACGGAAGAAGCAATTCCCGGATATAGCTGATTTTCTTTATGATGATGACTATGACGGACCATTATGGTATCGTGGAATGGTGAAAACCAGTAGTAGTTATAATCCAATAAAAGAAGCGGATGTCACTAAGTTATTGGGCGATTATAATGTTAAGCGCATAATTGTCGGGCATACGGAAAATAGCCGTATAAAGTTTAACTATGGCGGGAAAGTCTGTGACATTTGTGTCAACCACCCTGACGCTTTTGAAGATGAGGAAACCCGTGCTGTGCTCATTGAAGGAGAAAGTATTATGGCTATGAATGATGAAGGGGAATTGAAGAAGATTAAATAGTTGTAATCACAATAGTTATCAGAAAGAGAAAAGAATATGAAGACTCGTTTTTTAAGATTATTCCTTTCTACACTTGTACTCGTATTAATAAGTTCCGGCATAAGTGCCGGAACTTATCATTCGGGGGATAAGAAGAAAGACCACAAAGAGAAGAAAGAACAGAAGGATAAATTGTCCGGTGACGGGCCTTATATACTTTATCAGCCTGACGGCAGTGCGCGTGTTATCAGCGTTAATAAGAAAGGAAAGATTACCGACAAGACTTATGCTGTATTACCCAAAGATTTCAGTTTTCGTGTCACAGACCACAAAGGAAACTATCCGTTCGATGTAAAACTTCATCCGTTGAAACGACCGGATTGGAAATATACCCGTCCGGAAAAGGTATTTGTGATGTCAGACCCTCACGGAAGATTGAATTGCGTTATCAGCCTGTTGCAGGGAAACGGGGTCATCAATGATAAATATCAGTGGAGTTTCGGCAAAAATCACTTGATTATCATTGGAGATGTTTTCGACCGGGGTAAAGACGTACTGCAAATCTTTTGGTTATTCTATAAACTGGAAGACGAAGCAGCTAAAGCCGGCGGGCACGTCTCTTTCCTTTTAGGCAACCATGAAGCCCTTGTTTTGTCTAACGACCTTCGCTATACAAAAGATAAATACAAGCAACTGGCGCAAAAGCTGGGGAAGGAATATCCTCAACTGTTCGGTTCTGATACGGAACTGGGGCGTTGGCTTGCAACCCGCAATACGATGCAGATTATAGGTACGGACTTATATGTACATGCCGGATTGGGTAAGTTGTTTTATGATAAGGATTTAAGTATTCCTACGGTGAATAGGGAAATGAGCAAGGCACTCTTTATGAGTAAAAAGGAGCGTAAGGCACTTTCTCCACTCACTGAGTTTCTGTATGGTAATGACGGGCCCATATGGTATCGCGGACTGGTGAGGACAGACGAAAAGTATAAACCTTTAGAAAATAAAGACCTGCAAGAAATCCTGAAGCGTTATAAAGTAGGACACATCATAGTGGGACATACTATTTTTAAAGATATCTCCACTTTCTACAATGGGCGGGTTATCGGCGTTAACGTTGATAATAAGGAAAACCGGGAGAAGAAACGTGGTCGTGCCGTGTTGATAGAAGGTAATACCTATTATGTAGTAGGCGATGCAGGCATCCAGCGAAAGTTATATTAGGCTGGGGATTCCGGGTAGCATCCGGAGTTTTCGCTACACAGTGATTTCTTGCATAGCATTTCTGCTATAATATAATGCCCTCTGCCAATCTTCAAAAGACTGACAGAGGGCAGTTACCATGACGAGAAAAAATCGAAGTTTATTGCTTGGCTTCGTTATCTTGTTTCAACAGAAATTCATCAATAGCTTTCTTTAGCTGCTCCTTGGGCATGGCATCTTGCATAATTCTCGGTTCTTCCTTCATCGGAATCAGCAGCAGGGTGGGGATGCTGCGGATGCCGAATGCAGCAACTAAATCCTGCTCTTTATCTACGTTAATCTGATAGATATCCACTTTACCGATATACTCTTTTCTTTATTTATTTTCTCTGATGCAAAGATAGGGGGATTACAGTTCCTGCGAAATGGCAATTTGCCCGGAACACTTGGCGAAATTTCCTTTCGACAGTTAGTTAATGCTAAAAAATGTCTTTTATTCTTTGGAAGAGAAGAAAATAAGCATTACTTTTGCCGCGATAAAATGAGTATTCACCCTTTAAAACAGTTGGAAAGGGTATAAATTATGCTGGAACAATAATATTTTCAATTTAGGACTAAGTTGTCTCGTCGGGAGGATGAGGCTTTGCAACTTTTTGTTTTCTTACGCTTACCGCAATTCTACTATTACGCGGTAATGGTTGATTAGTCCTGCAATCACATTTTTTATTTTTTAAATAATTCACTTCAATGCTGTGAATGGATGTTTTGTATCCGTTTCCGAAGCATTGGTTATACCGTGTATTACATTGTCTGCCGCCTGTGGGGTGGTCAGGGAATGCTGTATGCGAACAGAAAAAAAGTATGGGAATACGATTAAAAGATTTAAGTAAACTGGGATACCGGGATAATGTAGCTCGTAGTCTGGTAGTGGATATTGTAAGCAAACATTGCAAACATGCCACCAAAGAACAGATTGAAAAGACATTGGGTGATATACTCGAACATCCCGAATCTTATAAAAACAACGAAATTTGGAATAAGCTCGCCGAACGCCTTTCGCCCACTGTGATAGCGAAGGACTTCAGGACTTATGATTTGGACGAGCCGCTGATGTATAAAACCTACGGGGGAAAATTCATCGAGACGCTCGCCAAACAACAAATGAACCTGGCGATGCGCTTGCCCGTAACGGTAGCCGGAGCACTGATGCCCGACGCCCATGCTGGTTACGGATTGCCTATCGGCGGAGTGCTTGCCACTGACAATGCGGTGATTCCGTATGCCGTAGGAGTTGACATCGGCTGCCGGATGAACCTGACAGTATTTGATGTCGGTGCGGATTTCCTGAAACGGTATTCGTATCAGATGAAGGAAGCCTTGAAGGATTTCACCCATTTCGGTATGGACGGCGGATTAGGCTTTGAGCAGGAACATGAAGTGCTGGACAGGGAAGAATTCCGGCTGACTCCTTTATTGAGGGATTTGCAGGGAAAGGCGGTACGCCAGCTTGGAAGTTCCGGTGGTGGAAACCATTTTGTGGAGTTTGGAGAAATAACTTTGCAAGAGCATAATGTGCTGAATCTTCCCGAAGGGAGTTATGTGGCTTTATTGTCACATTCCGGTTCGCGCGGACTGGGAGCTGCCATTGCCAAACATTACAGTCTGTTGGCGCGTGAAGTATGCCGGCTTCCCCGTGAAGCGCAGCATTTTGCCTGGCTGGACTTGGATTCGGAAGCAGGGCAGGAGTATTGGATGAGCATGAACCTGGCAGGAGACTATGCCCGTGCCTGCCACGAACGGATTCATCTGAACCTGGCGAAAGCACTGGGATTGAAGCCGCTTGCCAATGTCAACAATCATCACAACTTTGCCTGGAAGGAAGAGATTGCTCCGGGACGTATGGCAATCGTGCATCGCAAAGGGGCTACTCCGGCACAAGAGGGACAACCGGGATTGATTCCCGGCAGCATGGCTACGGCAGGATACCTCGTTTGTGGCAAGGGAGTGGAAGACGCTTTGAACTCTGCTTCTCATGGTGCAGGCAGAGCCATGTCCCGCCAAAAGGCGAAGGACAGCTTTACGCAATCGGCTTTGAAGAAGATGTTGTCGCAAGCCGGAGTGACCTTGATTGGCGGAAGTGTGGAAGAAATGCCGTTGGCATACAAGGACATCGACCGGGTGATGCATACGCAGGAGACACTGGTGGAAGTGCAAGGTAGATTTATGCCCCGTATCGTACGAATGAATAAGGAGTGATGCGATGAAAGAGAAAGTCTATTTGCAGATAACTTCCGGCAGGGGACCTGCGGAGTGTTGCCGGGTGGTGGCATTGGTGCTTGAACGAATAGTGAGACAGGCACAGGCAAAAGGATTGAAAGTAGAGATGATAGAACGGGAAACAGGTCCGGTGAACCGGACGCTGCTTTCGGCTACAATCTCTCTTCAAGGCGCAGCTAGCGGTGAATTGGTTGATGAATGGGAAGGAACGGTGCAATGGATTGCTCAAAGCCCGTACCGCATTTATCATAAGCGTAAGAATTGGTTTGTCGGCGTACATTCCTTTGTCCTGTCCGAAAGTCAGGAGGCAACGGAACATGATTTCCGTTATGAAACCCTGCGGGCTTCCGGTCCGGGCGGGCAACACGTCAATAAAACTGAGTCTGCTGTCCGTGCAGTGCATATCCCGACAGGGATGAGTGTGGTAGCTTCCGACCAACGCTCGCAATGGCAGAACAAGAAATTGGCTACGGAACGCTTGCTGGTGAAGCTCTCGTCCTGGACAATGGAACAAGCCATGATTCAGGCACAGGAGAATTGGAGCAACCATAATCATCTTCAACGGGGAAATCCGGTGAAAGTGATTCAAGAGTCGCTCATCTAGCTGTGTGATTTAAGAATTTAGTAATTAATTAAAAAAGAAGAAGAAAATGATATCAGAGAAATATGGTCGTACCTATCACTATCCGTTCTCTCCCGGAACGACTAGTGATGACCGGATTAATCATACGTATTGGGAGGACATCCAACGGATTGGAACATTGGTACATACCGAAAAGTTGGACGGAGAGAATAATTGTTTGAGCCAGTGGGGTGTCTTTGCCCGTTCGCACGCTGCGCCGACCACTTCACCGTGGACGAGGCAACTGCGTGAGCGTTGGGAACTGATAAAGAATGATTTAGGTGATATAGAAATCTTCGGAGAGAATCTGTATGCCGTACATTCTATTGAATATCAGCGGTTGGAAACGCATTTTTATGTGTTTGCGGTTCGTTGCATGGACCAGTGGCTGTCATGGGAAGAAGTGAAGTTCTATGCGGCTTTATTTGATTTTCCTACTGTTCCGGAGTTGAAAATAGAGCCTGTTTCCAGTTTGACACCGGAGCTTCTGAAACAGGAAATCATCCATATGTCACAAGAACCGTCGGTCTTCGGTTCTTGCGACCCGTGGACAAAAGAGGCTTGTACCCGTGAAGGGGTGGTCAGCCGTAATACCGAAGAGTATCCGGTAAGCGGATTTGCGCAGAATGTATTTAAGTATGTGCGGAAAGGGCACGTCAAGACAGACGAGCATTGGACGCGTAACTGGAAACGTGCCCGGCTTACCTGGGAATTTGCTAATGAAAAGGAGGAATAAGTTATGGATTGGAAATTGATAGAAGATAAATCGTGGAGCTCACTCGAACAACAGTTCGGGTGGGTGCGCGAAATGAATACCGTTCCGCAGGATACTCGTTATCATGCGGAAGGGAATGTAGCGGTACACACTCGTATGGTGTTGGAAGCATTGCAGCAATCTGCTACTTATCAGTCTCTTTCTGCTTTGGAGAAAGAAATGGTATGGGCAGCCGCATTATTGCATGATGTGGAGAAACGTTCGACCTCTGTGGATGAGGGAGAGGGGAGAGTGCCTGCCAAAGGACACGCCCGGAAAGGGGAATACACTGCCCGTACTATTTTGTATCGGGATTGTCCCGCCCCCTTCCATATCCGGGAACAGATTGCGTCTTTAGTCCGTTATCATGGGCTACCCATTTGGTTGATGGAAAAACCGGACTCTGTAAAAAAGCTCTGCGAGGCTTCTTTGCGGGTAGACACTTCATTATTGAAGATGCTGTCCGAAGCCGATGTCAGGGGACGTATCTGTGACGATAAAAAAGAGTTATTGGAAGCTGTGGAACTATTTGAGATTTTCTGCCGCGAACAGGATTGTTGGAACAAACCGAGAGGGTTTGCCACTGATTATGCACGCTTTCATTACTTCCATACAGCGGGCAGTTATATTGATTATATCCCTCACGAACAGTTTAAATGTGAAGTCACGATGTTGTCAGGGCTTCCGGGAATGGGGAAAGATTATTATATCCAATCTTCGGGCATAGATATGCCGGTGGTGAGCCTGGACGCCATTCGTCGAAAGTATAAATTGAGTCCTACGGATAAATCAGCGAACGGGTGGGTAGTGCAAACGGCAAAGGAAGAAGCCCGGACGTATCTTCGCAAAGGGCAGGATTTTGTTTGGAATGCAACAAACATTACCCGTCAGATGCGGGCACAACTGATAGACTTGTTTGTGGATTATGGCGCAAAAGTGAAGATTGTCTATCTGGAACAACCGTATCACACTTGGCGTCAACAGAATAAGAGCAGGGAATATGCACTTCCCGAATCCGTACTGGATAAGATGTTGGATAAACTGGAGATTCCTTTGTTGACGGAAGCGCATGAAGTGGTGTACCATGTGGTATAATCATTTCTTTATCAATAATTGTTTGTTAGATAAAAAAATACTAGTTTTGTACATAAAAAATAGTTCATGGAAATCATATATAAATATATTGAACAGTTCCAAGTGAAAAAGATGTGGGGAAGAATAAATCTCCACTGGACCGACTTGAACAGTGATGTAAATATTCTTGTTGGTATCAATGGTTGTGGTAAAACCACTTTGCTGAATTTGATATATGACTACTATACCGGACAGAAAATAAAAAAGGAAATCGCTGAATCGTTGAGTGGAAATGAAATAGGTAGTCCGGTTACTTATATCCGTTCTTTCGATGTTCCTGCCAATGCAAAAAAGAAGACGGAAAGTATGTTACTTCAAGATTTGAAGAACATCATCAACCAAAACGGGGAAGGTACGTCCTTCTTTGATTATCGTATGAAAATGTTGAACTTTCCACAAGAAGCAAGTAAAATACAGGAACGGATTGAAATGTTTTTCGAGGTCGTAAACTCTTTCTTGGGAGAAACAAAGAAAGAGATAGGCATCGACCCTAAAAGTAACAGCCTGGTATTTTTAATCAAAAGATTGGAAGGATTGCAGATTATTACGGAAGATAAAATTCAATTGGAACAATTATCTTCTGGTGAAAAACAGGTTTTATTAATTCTGACTACAGTTTTCCTTCAAGAAGAAAAACCCAATATTTTGCTAATGGACGAACCGGAAATCTCTTTGCATATCAGTTGGCAGGATAAACTAATTGAAATGATACGTAAGTTAAACCCCAACTGCCAGTTGATTCTGACAACTCATTCTCCCAATATCTTTGCTGATGGTTGGGAGGATAAGATTGTATTCATTGAGGATTTGGAGGAAAGATAATGGCAGCAGACAAGGATGCTTATTTCAAGGATGTCGCCAAAGGATTGGCGGCATCTACTACATTATATAAAGTAGATTCCGTTGTTCATGTGGAGGATAAGGATGATATTTGGTTTTGGGAGCAGTTATTGCCTAAATATCGTGCCGGACGTTATAAGTTCAAGCCTGCCACAATGAATGAAAAAGGAAATCGTACGACAGGCTGTACTCAGTGCTTGAAATATAAGGATTTTCTCTCTCAAAAGTTTTTCATCTGTATTGATAGTGATTTACGTTATTTGTTTAACGAAGATATATCGGCTTCCAATGGTATCTTGCAGACTTATACCTATTCATGGGAAAATCATTGTGCTTTTGCTGCCAAGTTGCAGCAGTCTTTTGAATCATATACGCAAAATGGAAAAGTTTTTGATTTTGTATTGTTCCTGCAACGATATTCGGATATTGTGTACAAGCCTTTTTTGTTGATGCTTTATCAAGAGAAGAATCGTTTAACCGATTTTGGTCGTGATACTTTTAGGCAGTGTATATCACTTCAATATAGAAAAGAGGATGAATTAAAAAATGGTGAGCAATTTTTAAAGCGCCTCTCTTCCTTGCTTTCGGATAAAACTCAAAGTATAATAGAAAATTGTGGTTTTGATTTTGAAAACGAATCTGCCTATTATGCCACTTTGGGAGTTAAAGAAGAAAATGCTTATCTGTATGTTCGAGGACATTGCTTGTACAATTCTTTAGTATCTCTCGGCACAAAATTGTGCGAAAATATGGGAGTCGATTTTGAACAGAATATCTTGAAATCGGCTTTAGCTTTTGAGCAATATGACGAAATATCCCAAATCAAGAAAGATATCCGGTTGCTAAATGTGCTTAGAAAAGAGCTACCAAAAGATTAGTTCAAGACTGTTTGTCATAGCGTTGCCCACAGACAAATGGTCGTATATTGGGATATTTGTTTTTATTTCTTGAGTATTCTCTTTAAATAGTCGATACTCGTTAAGTTCACTGTTTCGAAAACACCTTTATAAAACACAGCGAAGTTATTGAAGACACAAGGCAACTCCTTTGCTTTTTGTAGCGTATCCACTTGGATGAAAGATACAGGAACGTCATTTGTTTCACAATACTGTTTTATTCTGTCAATGTATTGAGAGATATAAGGGCATTGCATATCATGATAAATCGTCAACTCTTTGTTTTCAATTTCTAGCTTCTTGGCGTTTGGCGCAAACTTGGGTGTTATTCCGTCAAAAGAGAGAGCAAGCAATTCATATCCATTATCAGTAGTATCGACAACCTCAAAGCCGAACTTCTTGGCAAATGCCTGGTCGGAAAGCCAGCTCTTTTGTTTTTTTGACCCAAGCATACAAACGCCAGATTTACCTTTCTCTTTCGCATCAGCCAGACAATACTCCATGAGTGATTTTCCATACCCTTTTCCTTTGGGACTACCCAGTACCCATAAGCAATACAGATAATAATAGTTGTCGCCGACGATAGGAACCCAAGCTGTTTCAAGAGGGGCATATTCGATAAAAACCGTAGCCTTTGCATTTAATTTTCTAAAGACATGACCTTCGTTGAGCCGGTCGGAAAGCCATTGGCGTTTGGCATCAATACCCGGATGAGACTTCTTACTGCGGATAATGCAACATAAATGCTCGTCGGCAAGGTTTTCATTCGTCAGGTTTATAAAATCAGTATTCATGTGTACGTTTGTTTTAAGTTTGGACATTATCAATTAGTAAGATGTAATTGAGCCTATCTACTATCATTGTTGATTGATTATGAATACAAATGTAGCGAATTTATGTGATAGTATACTTTCCTCGGAAGCTTTTTGTGCAAAACAGAAAAGTAAGAATCGCTATATGATATTCAGATGTAATTTGCAATATTGCAAATTAATTTATATATTTGCAATGACAAAACAAGATTTAAGTTGATACTATCTAATAAGTTGTTATTAAGTGATTTTGTTAGAAAGCATTCGCAGGCGGTTAAACCGTTGAATGCTTGGGTTGAGAAGGTATCGGAAGCTATCTGGCAGAGTCACAATGATGTAAAAGCCACATTTCCCTCGGCAGACTATGTAAAAAACGGTAGATATGTGTTCAATATAGGAGGGAACAAATATAGGATTGTGGCTGTTGTATTATTCGTCGGTGGAGTGATGGAACTGAGGTTTGTAGGTACTCACGAGGAATATGATAAAATAGATTGTTCAGAGATTTAATTTTTTGAGCAGTTAGTTGAATTGGGCTAACCAACTTAATAAAAATAATTATGGCAGACAAAAGCATCAACTGCATCACAACACGGGAACAGTATGATGAAATACGTTCTCGTATGGATGTATTAATTAAAGAAGCAACGAAAAAAGGATTGCTGGAGCCGGGAGAGGATAACGAATATGTTCGTGAAATATCCCGTCTTGCTAAACTAAGTGCAGAATATGAAGATAGTTTTTTGAATATTCTGCCTTTGAGAGTGAAAAATCCGCTTATTCAATGTATGGAAGACTATTTTTATAGTCGGAATTTAAAACGTAAGGATGCAGCGGAATTATTGGGGGTAAATGAGTCTGTATTTAGTCAGATAATGAATGGAAAAAGAAAAATTTCCGTCTCGTTGGCTAAAAAGTTATATACAGATCTTAATATCAATGCAGATTTGATAATTCAAAATTTGTAATAAGTAGAATAATTCAATAAAGGGTAGGCTTATCAAGTCTACCCTTTATTGAATTATTCAGAAAGAATTTGTTTGGAATCGCATGGACTTGAATAAAATATTCTACATAATGAAAAAAG